>Ga0102924_1001215_pt1 | contig 30298 bp, 25 predicted proteins | sample PaiPotPPM11metaG_FD_80116 | JGI IMG/M metagenome (GOLD analysis project Ga0102924, IMG submission 80116) | Iron sulfur acid spring bacterial and archeal communities from Banff, Canada, to study Microbial Dark Matter (Phase II) - Paint Pots PPM... ... | reverse complement strand
TCTACGGCCTGTACGCACAGGACACAGTCGACATGTCGGATCGCTGGAAGACCGAACTCGGGCTGCGCCTCGACGGCTACAATTTTCAAATTCCAACTCAAGCCGGCGCTCCGCCGCAAATCGGCGCGGTCGCGCACCAGCGGTTGTACGAACCGCACTTCGACTTGTCGTATACGCCCGACCCGCGCGACACGATTCGTTTCGGGTTCGGCCATACGCTCTCGGTGCCGCTGCCGAGCCAACTCGGTGCGGACGTCAGCACGCTCCCGTATCAAGCGTACATGCATATCCCGTCGTACGACAACACCACCGGATTGCCGGCGCAATACTGCGGTCCGCATGCAAATCAAGCGTGCGCGAGTTACGGCGACCAATTGTATTGGCTGACACGCGACTATCGCTTTGGCGCCTCGACGCTGGAGGCGCCGCTGGTGGGTGCCACCTTCACCAACGTCGACCTTTCGTGGGCGCATGAATTCAAGGACGGCGCCGCGCTGAAAATCACGCCGTTCTACCGGCGTGGTTACAACGTGATCGAACAGACAGCGTCGATCATCGGCTTCAACTTCGACACGGGAACGCCGGTGTTCGGAAACGTGCAATACTCGAACCTCGGCATTCAAAAAGCAAGCGGCATCGAAATGTTGTACAACCGAGAGCGGCCTCTGGGCCTCTCGATGCAAATCGGCGCGACCTACATCAGCCAGTTCGGCAACGAGCCGCCGGGCGCGTTCCTACAGCCGGCGGCGCTCGCGTTAGGCGAAACGTACCGCTCGCCCGACCTCTCGCCGTTTCAAATGAACGCCGCGTTCAACTACAAGACGATCAAAGGCTGGCGCATCAATCCGGTGATCGGCTTCAACGTCGGCTATCCGTATGGCGGTGGTTACTACACGGCCGTCTACTGCAACGGCATACCCGTGATCGTCCCGAACACGGCGCTCTCGGTCATCTATTCGCAGACGCCCGGCTACATCGATCCGCTCGATCCGGGATCGTGCACCAAGCCCAACATCGCCGCGACCCGGGGCATTCACGAGCCCGGATTGCCCGGCGGATTGCTGACGACGCCGCGCGTGAACGCCGACCTCACGCTCGAGTATAGTCCGCCCTCGGGAAGACTCGCGAAATCGACCTTTGGCCTGCAGGTTCAAAATTTATTCAACCAACTCTACAACGTGCCGGTCGTCAACGGCTGCTACGGTTCGCCCGTTACGACCGGGCTCACCAACGGCACCGCGCCGTGTACGTTCGCGACGCCGCAGTACGCGCCGCCCGACGGCACCGCGCACGGCTCGCAACCATATCTCACATATCCGAACGAGCCGCCGATATCGTTCCGGCTCTACTACCAGGTGCTCATATGATCGTGCAACGCTCTCGCTTGACAGCCTCGCTATTGTTTGCCGCGGCCATCGCCGCGTCGGCGCTCGCCGCCGGTTGCGGAAACGGCGGCGCGTCGGAACCGCCGGTGACGTCGGTGGATCCGGCTGCGAACAGCAAAATACAGTTCGCCGTCGGCGTGGCCACGATTGCGAACGGCGTGAACGTTGCGTACGGCCTCAATACCGTTCTAACGCTGCGGCAACCCGACGGTCTTTCGGGTACGCTCTACAACGTTCCGCAAGTACTCGGTCCGACGAGTTTCGACGTGTTCGACTCGACGCAGACCGGCAGTCACGTTCAGGCTGCCGGGGCCGATTTCGGCACGAACCACATCACCTGGGCAACCCTCAACCAAACGCAGTGGACCGGACCGGCGCGCGGCCAGAAAGCGTCGACGACGGGAGCATTCGGTTACGGTTTTTGTCCGTGCAATTCCGATTCGGGACCCGTCAACGGTACGTCTCCGGTCTATCAAACATTCAACTTGCCGATCTACGGTATCCAAAACACGCTGTTTTACGGCGGTCCGCCGGCATTTCCGGCAGCCGACCCCGCGGTGCTTGCGTTGGGTTGGCAAGGCTACTCGCTCGGCTTTACCGACTTTGCGGTGCAACCGGTTATCGGCGCGTATCAACTCGACGCGGCGGTGCCGCCCGCGTACACGACGCCGCAAAATCCGACGCCGAGTCCAAATCCTAACGGCACCCCGACGCCCGCTCCGGGCGTACTGTCGGCGATTGCGCAGCTAACGCATCTCACGCCGCTTCCGGTATTTTCGACCCCGTCGTTTACGCCCGACGGCAAGGGTGGCGGCACGGTGCACGCTCGCGTTCCGAACGGCGCGACCGAAGCGATGGTCGAGGTGAAAGCGCGCGGAAACACCGGCAGTGGCGCCTGTCTGATCGCACACGCGAGCGACGCGTACTACACGCTGGTTGCCAAGCATGCCGGCAACGCGAATCTCGTGTTGCCCGATAACGTCGGCCCGCAAACGAGTTCGGGTCAGCCGAGCGCGACGATTTGCGCCGGCGGTTCGTACAGCGTCTACGCTGTGGGCGCGAACTATCCGGCATACGAAGCGGCCTATCCGCAAAATCTCTCGCAGTTGCCGCGCATTCGCGGCAGTAACGGACAGGCGGACATCACGACGTCGGCGGTGCTAACGGGGACGTATCCGTAGTGCGCGCGCCGTGTATGACGTCGCTCGCAGCGTTGACGGCGATTGCTGTATTGTCGGGCTGCGGCGGTTCGCCCAACACCCCCAGCGGTTCCGTCGTAGGCGCTCCTGGCGGATCGGATCCGCCGCCGACGCAACTGGTCGCGGTCAAACTAACGCTTACCGTTCCGTCTAGCGGCCGCGGTATGCGGCCGGATTACATTTCACCGAACACGGCGTCGGCTTCGGTGCAGTTGGCTTCAGTCAACGGCGGCGGCGTCAGCGGCGTCAACGCTTCCATCGTCAACACGGCGCCGAAGTCGCCGAACTGCAAAGCGGAATCCGGTGCTACGGTCTGCACCGCGACGATCTCCGGCTCTCCCGGAAGCGACGTCTTCACGGTGACCACCTACGACGGACTCAACGCGACCGGTTCGGTGCTTTCCGCAGGAACGGCGTCTGCGCAGATCGCCAAAGGCGGTGGCGGGCTGCCGATCAATAATGCGATGTCGATCGACATCGGCGGGTTCATCGCTAAACTCACGATCGGTGTTTCGCCCAACCACGTCAAGCGCGGCACTCCCGCAACCGCGGCCGTCAGTTTGCGCGCCTTCGACGCCACCGGCGCACAAATCGCTGGCGGGGCCGACTATCAATCGCCGATCGCCGTCAGCATTCAAGGCGACTCGACCGGATCGTTTTCGCTGTATGCGCCGGGTCAATCGGGTCCATCGCTGACAATTCCAAAACCGACGTCGAACATTACGCTCAAATACGACGGTAATTCGCAAGCCGCTTCGGTGACGCTCAGCGCAACGTCGAGCGGAAATACGGGTGTTAACACGCCGTTTGCGTTGGAGGGGCATAAGCCGCCGCCGCCGCCGGGAACGATTTACGCCCTGAACCTCGGCACCAACGACGGTTTGGGTGCGACGGTCACGGAGTATAAAGGCGACGCAACCGGAAACGTTGCGCCGCTGCGCACGCTGAACCTCAACGCGAAGTTGTACGCGCGCAATATCGCAGTGGACTCGGCTGGGAATTTGTACGTCGGGTACTTCAGCACGGCGACGGGCTTGTCGGCCTCAACGGGATTGCCGGCGTCCGGCAACGTCGTCGCGATCTACGCGCCGGGAGCCAACGGCAACGACCCGCCGACCGCCACCTTAGTCGCGAGTACAAGCACGAGCACGTTACTCTTCCCGCTGTTTGAAGCGCTGAACCCAAGCGACGGTCTCACGGTCTTCGGCGCGACCTCGGTTGACAAGAATTCCGGCGATGCCGTTCTTACGTACGCGAACGATGCATCCGGGCCGGCGACACCGCAAGACGGCTTCAACTTCGCCTTCCCGGCGGCAATCGAGTTCGCAAACGCGCTCCCGACCGGACTTGCCGTCGACACCGCGGGCAACGTGTACTACAACGGCGCGGTCGTCGGATTCGGCGGCGCGGTAAGCTACGGCGTTTACATCGCGCCGGTTGCCGATATCGGAAATCCGCAAGGTAACCCGTCGCGCACGATTCCGTGGAACAGCGATTCGCAACTGACGCCGTTCGAGACCACGAACGTCGGCTTGGATTCGAGTAGCGAGATCCTGGTTGGCAATGAAGCCGTGAACCTCAGCGGCAGCGTCTCGTGCCAAGGCAAGGTCAACGTCTTTACTGCCGGTACCGGCAGCAGCCAAAGCGATAAGCCGCTGCGCGTCCTAACGCTCGACGGCGTCTTCACGAAAAATCCAAGTTGCGCGCCGTTCTCGGGCCCACTGTCGTCGTATTTCCCCGAAATTGCCCTCTACGGGTCGACATTGTTTGCCGCCGACGCGTTCAACAACGCGATTGCGTCGTTTTCGTCGGCGCACGGTGGCACGATCAAGGCGTTGCATCGGATCAACGGATCCGCGACCGGCCTCAACGCGCCGATCGCGGTCTTCGTTGCCAAATCAAGTTCCGGTCCCGCTCTTGCGGGGCCGGTTAGAAGCGGACGCACGTCTCCCTTGCAGGCTGCGTGCGCCCGTCCCACGTGTGCACTTACACGCTCGATAAGGATACCGTCAAAATGAACAAGACCCTCGCCTCGTTGGCGTCGCTGGTCGCGTTCGGGCTCTCGCTGAGCGCCTGTAACTCAACCTCCGGCACGCCCGGCGTCGGCGCATTGCCGAACGCCGCGACGTCTCAGGCCAAACAAGCGGGCCGCCACATGGGCCCAAATGACAACGGCCCTCAGAGTCTCCACGCCGGCGGCGCGACCTTCCCGGCCGAAGCCTACAACACGGCTAGTCAGCCCGTCGGCCTCTATTCATCGCCGCAAGCACCTCCGGGATCCGGCTCCCTCTTTGCAAATTATGGCGGAACCGGCACGATCTTCTATTGTTTGACCGGCAGCGGTGCCGGCCGCAAGCAGTTCGACGGCGATCCGGCGCGTTTGCCGGGCAACGCGGCCTGTGCCGGACTCGGCGATACGCCGACCGGTTTCGGCGGACGCGGCGAGCCGCTCGATTTCCTCGCCAGCGACGTCATGATCAGCTCCGCCGAGTACGCAACCTACGCGTCAAACCGTAAGTCGACTCAAGGCGAACCGTTTATGTTCCCGACCCTGGGCGGACCGATCGTTTACGGCTACCGTCCGGGAGACTTTACCATCTCACCCACGCGCCTTCACCTCTCGACCTGGACCTATTGCGCGATTGCCAACGGCACCGTCGGCAACTGGAACGATCCTGCGATCACCGCCGATAACGGCGGCACGGTCGTCAGTGGATCGGCGCCGATCACGTTCTACTACCGCTCCGACGGCAGCGGCACGACGCAAATCTTCGTAAACCATATCTTCGTGACGTGCGGCAACTCGTGGCCGGCCCCGTACAATGCGGCGCCGTATGAGTCGCCGGGCCACAGCGCCCAATGGACCTTCCCGAACTCGACCGGAAACTGGACCGGACCGACCGGAACGGTGTCGTCGGGTTCGACCTTCGTCGGCGCTAACGGCAATCCAGGCGTTCTCGCCGGCATCCAGTCGACGCAATACGGCACCGGATACGTCGAAGGCGCCTATGCAAGACAGGCTAATCCGAAAGTCAGCCAGGCGATTCTGCAGAACGGCCAGACCGGCAGCACCCCAATCTGGAGCGATCCGACCAACCACAAGAACGTCGCCGCCGCGCTCGCCAAAGTAAACTCTAAGAAGATCTCCTACGGCGAATGCGACGACCTCGTAAGCTGCGGCACGTCGCGGCCGGAATGCGACCTCTACGTCCCGTTCACGACCTTCCAATCGCCGCCGTCGGGCGCGTATCCGATCGTCGGACTCTCCTACATCCTCTTCTACGGCAAGAATAACGCGCACTTCAGCGACGATCACACGCTCGCTACCTACCTTACGACGACGCCCGCGAACGCGATCATCAACAAACTCGAATACGTGGCGCTGAACGCATCGATCCACACCGCGGTCACCACTGCGCTCAACGGTCACGGCTCGGTAACGCCCTGTCTCGCTCAATAACTCAGTCCTCCGTACAGGGCTGGATCCTCACGCGTGCTGCACTTTGGTGCAGCGCGCGTGGGGTTCTCTCGCTTTGCACGGCGGCATTCGCCGTTGCGTCTGCCGGTTGTAACTCTTCGAGCTCGCCGTTGCCGAGCATGCCGGCGAAGGCGCAGGTGCGCTTTGCCGAGGGGGCACCAAATCTCGAGGCGGTGATCAACGGTGTCGTTCAGGAATTGAGCGGCACCTATCTAACGGTGAACAACGCAACCGTTGCGACGTCGTTTGTCTACGGTACGTTCACGCCGTTCGTTCCCATTGCACCGGGAACGCTCACGCTCAACGCTCTCGACTCCAATGGAAATGCGCTCGGGCCAGTCAAGACCAACGTCGCCGTTGCATCCGGCAAGAGCTATACGGTGGTCCTCGCGGGAAACTATCCTAAGTATAGCGCGCTGGTTTTTGAGGAACCATCCTCAAGCACAAATGCATCCGAATCGTTGTACAACGCGGCACCGTCGCGCCAGTCGGCCGATTTTGGCCGCTTTACGGTGTCGACGCATTCCAACTTCAAAAAACTCGGCAGCGCGCACTACGGCGGCGTTACGACCCTTTCGCTGGGCAGCGAGGTTGCGGATTTCGGCGGCTATGTGGGTACCGGCTCGAGACCGTTGCTCAACGGCGCACTCGCCGTTTCCAGCGTGAACCCGCTCGACACCAACAACGCGCTGCCCTTCAATAGCGCGGCGCGGCTGTCGCTCTTTCTCTTTGATCCCAAGTCGGGCAGTTCGTCCGGACCGGTTTTCGGGAGTCTCGATCTATGAACGGCGCACGCACCATCTTGTTCTGTTTTGGCGCGGTGGTTGCGACCGCGTTTGCGGCTGCCGGCTGCGGCGGCGGTGGCAGCGGGCCGGCGCCCGTCGCGATCTCTTCGCCGCCATTAGCGACGCCGACGCCACCGGCGAACCTCTTATACGTCGACCATAACGGCATTCTCTATCAATATGCGCTGCCGTTGAGTAAAACGTCGAAACCGCAGAAAGTCTTGAACGAAGCACCCGGCTCGGCGCTCGTACCAAAACTTGCCGTCAATCCGTACGGGACCTTTGCCGTCGCTTCCACGACGACGCTACGCATCTTCAATCCGCCGATCGTCTCGTTCGCGCCGACGCACGCGAAAGTGTCGATTCCACTGACGCCCGCGATCACACAAGTCGGATCCAACGGTGCAACCCTGACCGACGTCGAGTACGACCCCAACGGCAATCTCTGGCTTGTCAACATTCTCGGTGAGATATCGGAATTGGAAGCGCCGATCTCGCGGAATACGCAGTCCGCGTCGTTGACCATCCCGTTTGGAGCGCCTGGTACGAAAACCGCGGGATTTACGCCGGAACACGCAAGTTTCGACATCAATGCAACGCTCTACGTCTTCGGCGGCAGCAGCGGACAACAGATCCAAGACCGTCTTTTCAAGACGAGTTTTCCATATGCGAAACAGCCGTCGTCGACGGGATTGAATTTGGATTTCGCCGACTTCGTCGACAGCAGCCAATACTTACCGACCAACCCGAACCCCGTCCCGGTCATTCTCGGGCAGTATTACGGTCCGCTAAAATCGCCGCCGCCGGGATCGCCGCCGCCACCGCCGGTCACCGGTCTCGCGCAGTTCGCTCAGCCGCTCAATCCCGTACAGGGCTTCTTTCCGGACGCGACCGTAAATACGATCGTGAGTGCGCTCGCTGCCGATCCGCCGCGCAATCTCTTCTACACGCTCGATCAAGCGACGGGAAGACTCGACGCGTACGCGCTTCCGCTCAGTCCGCAAGCAAAGCCGTCGCTATCGCTTCCGTGCTTGGCGGGTGCATCGCGCTGTAACAATCAGCCCGAACACCTCTTCATGGCCCCGTGACGGAGCGAGGTTAGGCGGGTTCCTTCTTCGGCTCTTGATAAATGAGCGTCGGCGACTCTTTTTTCTCGATGACGTCTTTATTGACGATGCACTTTTTGACGCCTTGAAGCGACGGCAAGTCGTACATTACCTCCAGCATCGTCTCCTCCAGAATCGAGCGTAGGCCGCGCGCGCCGGTCTTGCGGCTCTGCGCCTTGATCGCGATCGCGACCAGCGCTTCTTTGGTGAACTGCAGGTCGACGCCGTCCATGTTCATGATCTTTTGGAATTGACGCACCAGCGCATTGCGCGGTTCGGTGAGAATGCGGCGCAGTGCGAGTTCGTCGAGCGCGTCGAGCGTAACGACGATCGGCAGACGGCCGATGAATTCGGGAATCAAACCGAACCGCAGCAGATCTTCCGGCATCAGTTGCTGCAACAGCTTCCCGACCCGCACCTCGCGCTTGCCCTCGGGCTGCGCACGAAAGCCCATGTTGTTGGCGGCAACGCGCGATTCGATGATGCGTTCGAGGCCGTCAAACGCGCCACCGCAGATGAACAGCACGTTGGTCGTGTCGATTTGAATGAACTCTTGGTGCGGATGCTTGCGGCCGCCCTGCGGCGGAACGTTCGCAGTCGTGCCTTCGAGAATCTTCAGCAGCGCCTGCTGTACGCCCTCACCCGAAACGTCGCGCGTGATTGAGGGATTTTCGCTCTTGCGCGCGATCTTGTCGATCTCGTCGATGTAAACGATGCCCTTTTCGGCGCGCTTGACGTCGTAGTCCGCAGCTTGAATCAGCTTGAGCAGAATGTTTTCGACGTCTTCGCCGACGTAGCCGGCCTCCGTCAGCGAGGTCGCGTCAGCCATCGCTAGCGGTACGTCGAGAATCTTCGCCAGCGTTTGCGCGAGATAGGTCTTCCCCGAGCCCGTCGGGCCGACCAACAGAATGTTGGATTTCTGCAGTTCAACGTCGTCGGCCCCGCCGGCGTTGATGCGCTTGTAGTGATTGTAGACTGCGACCGCCAGTGACTTCTTGGCACGCTCTTGGCCGATCACGTACTGGTTGAGGATGTGGTTGATTTCTTTTGGCTTGGGGATGTTGCGCAGCCGCAGGTTCTCGTCAACGTTCTTGTAGAGCTCTTCCTCGATGATCTCGTTGCAGAGTTCGATGCACTCGTCGCAGATGTACACGCCCGGACCCGCGATCAACTTACGCACTTGCTCCTGCGATTTTCCGCAGAAACTGCACTTCAACTGACCCTTTTCATCTCCGAAGCGAAACATCTGCGCCCGGACTTCCTCCCTCGGCTCCCCTACGCCGGTGCCGGCATGGTGTGGCGGTCTTCGAGAATCTGGTCGATAATCCCGTATTCCTTTGCTTCCTCGGCCGTCATGTAGTAATCCCGGTCAATGTCGCGCAGCACTTGCTCCAGCGGTTTTTTGGTCGTCTCTTCGTAAATGCGTGCGACAGTTTGGCGGGTTGCTATGAGGTCGCGCGCGGCGATTTCGACATCGGTGGCCTGGCCGCCGATCTGCGAGACCCAGGGCTGGTGGATGAGGATTTTGGCGTGCGGCAACGCGTAGCGCTTTCCCGCCGCTCCGCCCGTTAGCAGTATCGATCCCATCGAGGCAGCCATCCCCATACAGATCGTCGCCACGTCCGGCTTGATGAAGCGCATCGCGTCGAACATCGCCAGCCCCGCGGTAACCGAACCTCCCGGCGAGTTGACGTACATGTCGATGTCTTTGTCGGGGTCTTCTTTTTCCAAAAACAACAATTGCGCGATTGCCAAATTCGCGAGATGATCGTCGATTGGACCGCCGATGAAGACGATGCGGTCTTTGAGAAGGCGCGAGTAGATATCGTACGCGCGTTCGCCGCGCGCAGTCTGCTCGACGACCATCGGAACCAGGTGTCCCATCGTTTACGCTTACGCTCCCTTTCCGTTTACCGGCGCCTGAAGCGGCGCTCGCCTGCCGTAACTACGACGAGCGCTCAAGGGTTTCTTCGCGGCCGGCTCAACGGCCGGGCGATTACTGCCCGCGCGTCACCTCGGCATGGTCTACGAGGAAGTCGAGCGTTTTGTTCCGCACGATTGCGCCCATCAGCGGCACCACGTTGCTGCCGAGCGCTTTGCGAACCTTTTCGGGCGGTTGGCGGTACTGCCGAGCTAGCGACTCGATCTCGGCCGCGACATCGGCCGGCGTTGCAACGATGCCTTCGGCTTTCGCGATTTCTTCGACCAGTAAGGTGGTCTTCACACGCGTTTGCGCTTCGCCGCGAAAGGTTGTGCGTAACTCTTCTTCGCTCTTGCCGATGCGCTCCAAATAGCGTTCGTACGTTTCGCCGCTTTGCGCGGCCGCCGATGCCGTGTCGTTAAGCATGTGATCGACCTCGCTCTCGACCATGCTCTCGGGCAATGGAAAATCGTGTTCGCGCAGCAATGCGTCGAGGACGGCGTTCGCGATGGCTCGCCGTTCGCGCTGCGCTGCGATCGCCTCCAAGCGGCGGCGCACGTCGTCGCGCAGCTCGGTGACGGTTGCGTGGTCGGAAACGCTTGCTGCGAACGCGTCGTCGAGCGGCGGCAGCTCGAAGCGCTTGACGTCGTGCAGCGTCACCGTGAAGACGGCGGCCTTGCCGGCGAGATCCGGTTGCGCGTACGCGTCCGGAAATTGCGCGTCAACGGCTTTGGTTTCACCGCTGCGCATGCCGGCGATGCCTTCGACAAAGCCGGGAATGAAGCGCCCTTGCGTCAGCTCCGCGGTTTCGCCGGTCGCCGTTCCTCCCTCGAATGGCTGGCCATCGACGGTTCCGGCGTAGTCGAGCGTAACGACGTCGCCGATCTCGGCGGCCCGCTCGACCGGTACGAGCGTGGCCTTTTCTTTGGCAAGCGCTGCGACCGAACGATCGACGTCGTCGTCCCCGATCGTCATCGGCGGCCGCGCTACTTCGATACCGCCGTACGCATGGAGCGTGATCTCGGGACGCACTTCGACGGTCGCCTTGAGTTTGGTTGGGCGACCTTCGGTCTCGTCGACGATTTCGATTTTTGGCCGCGCGATCGGGTTGAGGTCGTGCTCGCGCACGGCTCGCGCGTACGCCTCGGGCACGACGTCTTCGACGGCTTGGTTCGTGATCGCGCCGGCGCCGTACGCTTGCTCGAAAACCTTGCGCGGCACTTTGCCTTTGCGAAAACCCGCTAAGCGCGCGTTTTTCACGAGACGCCGGAACGCGCGATCTTCGGCCGCGCTCAACTCGTCGGCGCCGATCGGAATTTCCAACTCCACTTGAGTGGGGGCCAGACGGGTCATGGTCGAGGTGGGCAGCGGTAACGGCTCCTTGCGAAAGACGGTTAGCGGTAACTATGCGGCAAACGCTAGCGAGGGGCCCGCAGAGGCCCCTCGCCGCACGATCTGGAGCGGAAGACGAGATTCGAACTCGCGACCCTCGCCTTGGCAAGGCGATGCTCTACCACTGAGCTACTTCCGCATCTTTTTGCCAATCGCGTTGTTGGCGAACCCCTCGAGTGCGGAGCACACTTCGGGGCTCGCCGCCTAGCGCTTGTCAAAAATATCCCTCGCCGCCTAGCACTCAGCGAAACTGGCCTATTGTCGCCTAGCGCTTGTCAAAAATATCCCCTCGCCGCCTAGTACGTAGCGAAACTGGCCTGTTGCCGCTTCGCGCTTTCAGAGATATCCATCGTTCCGCGAAACGCAATGGGCACGCAGAGACTCGAACTCTGACGGGTTGCCCCACTGGAACCTAAATCCAGCGCGTCTGCCAGTTCCGCCACGTGCCCGGCCGATGCTGAGGCGGCAAACGCCCTTAGATAGAACGCTCTATACGCTTCTCCTGCTACTTCAACACGTAGATCGCAGCTGGGAACGCCTTTGGACAGTTTGGAACGTTCGAACACTTCGCACTGATCGATTGCGAGTATTGTCCGACCTTTATCGTCTTCGACGCGGTAATCGTCTCGGTCGTCGGGTTGCCTGGATTCGGCTTGAACGACCACTTCAGACCGGTGTTGCTCGTCTTTGTGAACCAGCGCACGCTACCGCACTTGACCGGCTTGTTATTCCGTTTACACGTCACCTTGATGCCGAGCGTCCCCGTTCCACCTTGCTTCACGCAGATGTTCGGGAATGTTTTGCACGGCGGTGAGGAGTTTGGTTCGGCAACGGCCTGCGCCTCGCCACCCGCCGGCTCAAACTGAGCGACAACTCCAGCGTTGTTTACGTTTGCCGGCGTTTGCGCCAACGAACCGGGGGACGGGAGCGATCCGGATTGCGAACATGCCGCGAGCAACGCGACGGCAACCAACGCAATGCGGGGACGAAGATCCAGGAAGTTTCTCACGTGGGCCTCCTTGCAACGGAATTACGAGAGTGAGACCGCTTCTTCGCTAGGGCGACCGAGAGGCCCCGGCTTCCAGTCGAGGCTTTACGGACGGCCGATTGCGGACATAGGCATCGGAGAGGCATACGTAAGCGCTGTGCCGGTCGGTTCGCCCACGAGATTTTCGTCGTACTCAGCGGACCGCCGCCGGGAATCTAATGCGTGAGGACTTCGATGATGCGGCTTGGCTCCCCACGAAATCTCGTGGTGAACCAAGGATTGCCCGCGGCGTCAACGGCAAGCGCGAGAGGAGCATGCGGCAAGACGTATACGATTTGTCCACGGCGGCTGTCAAAATGCCAAAGGCCGCCGGCGTCTGCGTTCGGCTCGCTTCCGGCAACCCAGAAACCATCCGTTCCTAGTGCTAGAGCGCTCGGATACGCGACGTATGGAAGTCCGCCCCTACGGAGAGGATATAGATTGACTTGGCCGGCTTTCAACGTACCGAGATATTTGTGGGGCGAGTTTTTGTAAATCAAATAGAGGGTGGTGAACCACGGATTGCCATCGGCGCCTATTGCAACGGACTTCGGCGCAACGTTTGGACAACACGGCAACGCCGCTGATAGCATGTCGAGCGGTCTACGCAGGAAGCCACCGGAGCGGCCCCGATGCTCGACAAGCTCCCCGCGGCGAGTATTCGGAGTTAGCCCAATGAACCATACATTGCCGTCGACATCCGCCGTGAGCGCGGCGCCGACTTCGGCGTCCATGCCGCCCGGCAGCGGCTGCGTCTCAACGGTTCCCTTTCGCGTCACGTGCGCCAGGAGGGGCGGATAATTACCGCTCTGCTCGTCGTCTGCCAAGATCCACGGCTCGCCGCCCCGGCCAAATGCTATGCCCTTTGCATGCCGGTGTGCATGCCCCGACGCAGCGTATTCGGTGATTAACCCCTGCGGCGTGATTTTGCCAACGACGACGCCGCGCCAGTCGGAGAACCACATATTTCCGTCAGGCCCAGCGGCGATTGAATATGGTTTTGCGTCGCGCGGCAGTCCATCGGTGAACTCCGTGAAGGTCCCGTCGGAGGCGATCCGACCGATTCCGGGCTTGCGAACGTCGTTTCTGCTCAGGTCGGTAAACCACATCGTCCCATCACTAGCCCGCGCGATATCAATCACGTTGGCGTACGCGGGAAACCCCGGCGTTTGACCGGCCGTAAAGATTTTGAAAGACGCGGAGCTCGATCGCGCAAGCGATGGACTCATGTCCGAAGGCGCGTGGATCGCGGAGACCCCGCCCGGGCCGGAGCAGGCCGCTACGCCAACGAGAGTAGCAAACGCGACGACTGCTCGACGTAACATCAGCACTGCACGTAAAATATCCGACGCCGCATTACCGCATCCCTTCGCATGGCGTACTTGCTCTCCGGCAACACGCTCGATAACATTCGGTAAGGGCAGCAGAATAATTCGCCCCGAGCATTGAGAAGGCAGGAACGCTCCGTGAGGAGCGTTCTTACGCGACGTACTAAGCGTTAGGTCGAGTTACGGAACGAAGTTGTCGCTACCGGCCGCCGAGGTGGGTTGGGTAAGGTTTTGTCCACTGCCCAGAGTTGCAATTTTCGCGCCGGCCGGATAGTCCAGTATCGCAATGTCGGACGACTGGCTCACGTAGACGCGGGTGTTATCTTGATTGATCGAGACGGACGCAGCCCAAGTCAACCCAGCCTGAAGCGTTCGGGTGATACTCGTGTAGGGTGGTGCGATGACGTCGATCACGCTTACACCACGCCCTGCGGAGTCGGTGACCAGCAGATTGCCTTCCTTATCGATGGCGATTCCGTAAACCGGGACGCGAAATTTGATCGGAAGCCTCGTAGCCCTGCACCTGGAGTCGAGCAGCCCATGCACGTACTCGGCGACTCTGCCTCTTCCAGTGTGAAGGAAGAGACCCACAAATACATCGCCGTCTTTGTCGACTGCAATACTTCTTGGCTCGACTTTGGGAATCTCGCACGAAGCGGGGTCGTCGACGCCTTGCGGATATTCACTGACATCAACGCCTGCGGCATAAACGTTTCCGGCCCTGTCGGTCGTCACGCCCCTCGCGGGACCGGCGGCGCCATACGTAAAGATGAGCTTGCCAGACGAGTCGTACTCCGTGACGGGACCGTTGATGTTCGCTACGTAGAGATTTTGGTTCTGGTCGACCCAGTCGTTCAAAGGCTGGGCCACCGATTCTTTGATCGATCCGACGTTCGACCATACCTGGTCGAGGTGTTGTAGAACCTCGACGCTGTTCTTAGCATAATCAGTAACGTAGAGAAAGGATCCAGTTGCAGATCGTATGTGACGCGGTGCAACAGCGGTTTGAGGCAGGCCGGTAGAGCCGCTCTGCGCTGCGCCCGAGCAGGCCGATAGAAACATAGCCGCGGCACCCAGAGCCGCGACGGCATGGAAAGCGGATAATCTCACAAGACGGGTCCTTCCCTCTCTCTTCGAGTAGCAGCTTAGCCGCTCGTGTAGGCCCGAGCGGCGTAATAGGGTTTTTCGCCCTTGGAAGGGCGCTCCCTCGATTAACGGCTACGTTGTCGTCAGGACAGGTTGCCGTTCGAACCACGCGCTTCGAACGCACCTCGCGCTCGGGACGGCGACGATACGCTTCGATCGTGCTAATGACGCCAAGTTGCGACCGCTCCTAACGCTCGAATCGCCTCGAGTGGAACGCGGACCGATAGGCCGTACGCGGCGGCACAAAGCGTAGAGGACAGTTATGACCAGAAACCCTCGCGAAAGGTCATATTCCGGGTTTTGAAATTTGCACCGCGAGGGACTTGAACCCCCAACCAAGTGATTAACAGTCACCTACAAGCGCGTTTAGCCTCCGGCGATATTCGATATTTATTGGTATTCTGAGGTATATCTGTGCAGGAGGTACTGACCACGCGAGACGTAGCATTCATTCTCAATTGCAGTTTGGATTTCGCTCGCGAGCAGTTGGTTACCGGAAAGATTCCAGGTTTAGTGCGCGCTGGTCGGTTGCATCGAATTGCAGCGGGGTCTTTGCGCAAGTGGATTGAGCGTGAAACGCTCCCCAAGAACCCCGGACTCGTTGAGTTACAGAATCGTCGCAGATCACAAAGAGGCGCGATCGCCACTAGCAGTCGCGCCAAGCGAAAGACATAATGGCCCCCACTTAGCAGTATGCACAAGAGCGTATCGAGCGGGGAATCGTCGCGTGATCCGCTTCTTCTACTCGATCGCCCTTTTGCTCGCGTGGGCCTCGGCATTTAGCCGGGGCCCCTCCGCGGCGGGTCAGAATCGGCCCGGCACCGAATGGTTTTCCGTCGGCTATGGACGGTCGGCTGCCTCGTTGTTGTGCGCTTTGGGGTTGCGTTTCCGCCCTTTGGACTCCACGTAAGCGCAACAGTGAAGTTGGAAATCGTTTCCGCGTTCTAACCGTTCTTCTAAAGAAGGGAACTTGTCTATGTCGCTCGCGTGGGTTCGTCGGTGTCGGCTCGTTTTCGTATTTCTCGCTGGGGCGATTGCTGTTTCGGGATGCTCCAGCAGTATCGCGCCGCCGTCGGTTGGACCTACAACTAGGCCGCCGGGCGGCGTCAACGACTATCGGATGGTGTCCTCGTTTCCTAAGGGCAACACCCTCGCGCAAAACCCAGCGGGCAACATGGTTCTGGTTGGCGGCCGTCTTTACGGAGTAGCCCGCGGCGGCCAAAGCTACGCCGACGGTGTGACCTTTAGCGCGACGGCGAACGAACGCCCGACGACCGTATATCGCTTTGGATCTCAGGAGAACGACGGCGTTCAACCCAATCGCGATCTCGTCGAGGTGAGCGGGATCATCTACGGTACTACGGAGCGTGGTGGACTCTACGGTCACGGAACGATTTTTAGTTTCAACCCAGGTCTTCGCGTTGAGACGGTCCTCTACAACTTTCACGGACAAAGCGACGGAGGCGAGCCGCACGCGGGCCTCGCCTTTGTTGACCACGACCTCGCGCTCTACGGAACGACGACCGTCGGCGGTGCTCACGGACTAGGTGGAATCTTTAAGTTCGTGCCGCTGGTTTCAATTACAATGTTCCACGACTTCGGACCGCCGCCTGATTCCTCGGACGTCGAAGCGCCGTTGATGTATGATGGCTACCACCTATGGGGGGTCTCATCAGAGGGCGGAAGTCACAAAGGCAGCAGCGGCACCTTTGCCAACGGCTACGGAACGATCTTCCGGTACAACCTCTCTGGAAGTGGTGGCGTTTACTACGACTGTGACGGCAATACGATGCTAGCGCCGCACGAATCGTTCACCGTTGGAGGAGACGATCGGTTCAACTTTTCGGTTGCGTCCGGCTTTAATAAGCCAGACGGTTACATCTACCGCGTCACACGCGTTCGGGCCAAGGACCAATTGGTGATCGTTCACGAATTCGTCAAAAGCGAAGGGACCGAACCCTCGGGTGGGCTGCTTATCAACGGACACTTCGGCTGGGGAGTCACTGTTAGAGCTCCGAACGATCAAGACGGTGGAGCGATCTACCGGTACGACTTCGAGAATAACGCTTTGGGCGTGGCGCATGCGTTTACCGGTAAGGGGCGCAATCCGTCCGACGACGGCAGTCAACCGGCGTCCACCCCGTTAAGCTATGCGGGCGGTATTTACGGAACAACGCGCTACGGGGGCGCCGAAGGTCAAGGCAGTATCTGGGCGGTCAGTGGAGATTGATGCCAAGTTCCTGGGGACGGGTCAATCGGGCCTCCGCGGCCGTCAACCCGCGCAGTATCCAGCGGCGCAGGTATGCGCGATCGGCGTCGTTGCACGCGAGCAACGCTTCGCGCACGCGCTGAAACTCCATCGAAGTGTAGCCGTCGGGCCCTTTGGCGCGTTCACTCATGGTTGCGCTGAAGGCGCGGGGGTCGGATCGTTGTACACCCAGTGGAAACCCTTATCCGGAGTGATAGCGGCTATGTCCACGGTGGGCTGCAAGACGTGAATGGAGTGCTCTCGCTCGCTGCGGTCAAGACGGAAAAGTCCCGCCGGCAGATCCACCTGCCTAAACGGGCGATCGCCGCGCTCAAGGAACACCGCGAACTATCGGTGCGCGAAGGGATTCACCACGACACCGAAAGAGCTCGTTTTCTGGACTCCTAGTGGCACACCGCTGCGATATCAGCACGTCGCGATCCGAAGTTTCAAGCCGTTGCTCGAGAAGGCCGGCTTGCCGAACGTTCGCTTCCACGATCTGCGACATACCTACGCCACGGTGATGCTCGGATTGGGAACGCACCCGAAGATCGTCCAGGAGTCTCTCGGTCACTCGAAGATCGGGGTCACGCTTGATCATCTACAGCCATGTTGCGACCAATCTCGCAAAATCAGCCGCCAGCCAGCTCGATGCAGCCTTCGCGGAGGCCCCGCGGCGGCGCCGGAAGGCAAATAGGTTGTAAACGTGGCTGTAGCCGGTCCAAGCTCCGAAATGAAAACCCCCGCAAACACTATATGTTACAGGGGTTTTTAGGCTTGCACCGCGAGGGACTTGAACCCCCAACCAAGTGATTAAGAGTCACCTGCTCTACCATTGAGCTAGCGGTGCGGACCGTGCGCCCTCCGGGACTCGAACCCGGGACCAACGGCTTAAAAGGCCGCTGCTCTACCGACTGAGCTAAAGGCGCGCGCCGTTCCGAACTTTGGTGCTTACGCAGCCCGCGGACGTGCGTCCTGCCCAAGGGCTGCGGCGCTGCGCGCGTAAGTGCGCCACCATGCCGCGTATCGTTAGTTTACTTCCAAGCGCCACGGAGATCGTCTACGCTCTCGGACTCGGCGATCAACTCGTCGGCGTTACGCACGAGTGCGACTATCCGGATGAAGCTAAAGCCAAGCCGCGACTGACGAAAACCTTCATCACGCCCAAACCGCGCGACGGCGAGACGGTTGCGAAAGCGATCGATCGTGAAGTGCGCGACAGCGTTCACGCCGCCCATTCGTTATACGGCATCGACTCAGCGACACTGGCACAACTCGAACCCGACCTCGTCATCACGCAAGAACTGTGCGACGTCTGTGCCGTCTCGTCCGGGTTGCTCCGTCGAACGCTCGCCGAAGTCAAATCGCGCGCCGCGATTCTTGCGCTGGAGCCGATGTCGCTCGACGGCGTTTTCGACACAATCCGTCAAGTCGGCGATGCAACCGGAACTCGATATCGTGCAAACGCGGTGGTTGAGGATCTGCGGCGACGTCTGAACGTCCTCGCACAATCCGTTCGCAACGCAACGAGCGCGAATCCGAAAACGTTCGTTCTCGAGTGGACCGACCCGCCGTTCGCGGCAGGGCACTGGACGCCCGAGCTCGTCGAAATCGCCGGCGGCACGCCCGTGCTCTGCTTCCCGAACCGTGAGTCGCGCACCGTTGCGTGGGATGCAATTAGCGCAGCGGATCCAGACTGTATCATCGTCGCGCCCTGCGGCTTCAGCCTCGACGCTACAGCCGCGGCCATCGCCGAACTGGACGCGACCAATGCCGGCTGGAAGCGTTTAAAGCAATCGCGTCTGCGTCGGATTTATCCGATGGACGGAAATCAATTCAATAGTCGCCCCGGCCCGCGATTGGTAGAAACCGCCGAGCTTTTTGCCGAAATGATCCACGCGACGTGATTCCGGCTAATACGCAGGTTACTGGGGTGACCGAGGGGACTCGAACCCCCGGCCTCTTGAGTCACAGTCAAGCGCTCTAACCAACTGAGCTACGGTCACCACATTGCCGTCGATTCTACCCATGCCGCGCGGTCACGCAGCGACGAATCTGCGCCCGGAGGGACTCGAACCCCCATCTTCGAGTTTAGAAGACTCGTGCCTTATCCTGTTAGACCACGGGCGCCGACGGGCGGAATGGTCGGGACGACAGGACTTGAACCTGCGACTTCTGCGTCCCAAACGCAGCGCTCTACCAAGCTGAGCTACGTCCCGAAAGCCCTCCACCAGCCTAGTTGGCCGCACGTTCTGCGGCGGTGGCAGTTCGCGCACCGCGCGTCACATTTCGCCATTTCTTCTTCTATCCTTTGCCAACTGAAGCCCGTGCCGCACAGTGCTGCGATATCGTCACGCTTAATTCCCCGAACGCGATCAAACTCCAATACGCGCACTGCTTCATAAAAACGGTATTGAATACTCGCGTGCCACCTGTGTTGCACTTAGAAAGGTAGACGTGCGCACAGGTTGTCCGCCGCGGCGCGGCGGTGACTGATGGCGTTTTTTTCATGCGCGCTCAACTCCGCGAACGTGCACCCGCAAGGCGGATAGTAAAATACCGGATCGTATCCGAAGCCACCGTCGCCCCGTTCCTCGGTCGTTATGCTGCCATCCACGGTTCCAACGGCGGTGATCGGTTCGCCGCTCGGTCGGACGAGGGCCAGCGCCGCGACGAAGCGCGCGCTCCGTTCGCTCGCCGGCGTCGCACCGACTTCTCTCAACAACAACGCGCGCCGCTGAGCCCACGACGCTTGCACGCCGGCATATCGAGCGGAATAGATGCCGGGGCGCCCTTGCAACGCGTCGACCTCCAAACCGCTGTCGTCGGCCAGCACGCACGCAGCGATGCCCGCGTCGCTTAATTGCCGTGCTAGGCTATGAGCCTTCAGCAACGCATTGGCAACGTACGATTCGCCCGTTTCTTCAACGTCGGCATAGTCGGCGAATGACTGCAACTCGAGGGGCGAGCCCGCAAATATTGCGCGCAGCTCGGCTAACTTCCCGGCGTTGTGCGTGGCAACGAACGTTTGCATCGGCACAAACTACTCTTGAAGCCGTAGTACCGCCATAAAGGCTTCTTGGGGCAGCTCCACCCGGCCGACCCTTTTCATGCGTTCCTTGCCGACCTTCTGCTTCTCGAGCAGTTTGCGTTTGCGCGTGATATCGCCACCGTAGCACTTCGCAAGTACGTTCTTGCGAATCGCGCTCACCGTTTCGCGCGCGACGATCTTTCCTCCGATCGCCGCCTGAATGGGGACGTCGAACAACTGACGCGGAATCAACTCTTTCAAGCGCTCGGTCAACGCGCGCCCGCGCTGCGCCGCCTTGTCGCGCGACACGATGAACGACAACGCGTCGACGGGTTCGCCGTTGAGCAAGATCTCGAGTTTCACCAGTTCGCCTTCGCGGTAACCAATCACGTCGTAGTCGAGCGAGGCGTATCCTTTCGTGCGCGACTTGAGAATATCGAAGAAATCGACGATGATTTCGATGAGCGGCATTTCGTACGTCATGATTACGCGGCCGTCGTGCAGATACTCCATGTTGGTTAGCGCTCCGCGACGGTTTTGCGCAATCTCCATGATCGCACCGACATAATCGGGCGGCGCGATGATGGTCGCTTTGACGTAGGGCTCCTCGATGCAGCGAACCAGCGACGGGACCGGCAGGCGCGAGGGATTGTCGATCGTTTCAACCTTGCCGTCGGTCTTGACAACGCGAAAGGCGACCGATGGCGACGTGGCGATGAGATCGAGTCCGTAGTCGCGCTCCAGGCGCTCTTGAACGATCTCCATGTGCAGTAGTCCGAGGAAACCGCAACGGAATCCGAAGCCGAGCGCGACCGAACTCTCTGGTTCGTAGACGAGCGCGGCATCGTTGAGTTTGAGTTTGTCGAGCGCGTCGCGGAGCTCGTCGTACTCGACGCCTTCGTTGGGATAGAGGCCGCAGTAGACCATCGGTACTGCCTTGCGGTAGCCGACCAAGGCCACGTGTGCCGGATTGGTCTGCCCGGTAATCGTGTCTCCGACGTCGATCTCGCCCAGCGACTTGACGTTACCGATGACGTACCCGACGCTGCCCAGCGTGAGTTTTTCAGCCGGCCGCATGTCCGGCGTAAAGATGCCGACTTCGGTGGATTCGAAGACGCGTTGATGCGCCATCGACATAAAGCGCGTTCCGGCGGCGAGTTCGCCGTCGACGACGCGGACGTAACTCACCACCCCGCGATACGGATCGAATTGCGCGTTGAAAACTAGCGCGCGCAAATGGTCGCGATGTCCTTTGGGCGGTGGAATGCGCGTCACGATCGCTTCGAGGATCTCCTCGATGCCGATGCCGTTTTTGGCGCTGGCGAGGATACACTCGCTGCGCTCCATCACCAGCAGTTCCTCGATTTCGCCCATGACGCGCTCGGGATCGGCCGCCGGGAGATCGATTTTGTTGATGACCGGCACGATCGTCAGATCGTGCTCGAGGGCGAGATGATAATTTGCTAGCGTTTGCGCCTCGATGCCTTGCGCTGCGTCGATGATCAGCAACGCTCCCTCGCAAGCCGCCAGCGACCGCGACACCTCGTAGGAAAAATCGACGTGCCCGGGCGTGTCGATGAGATTCAACTGGTACGACTCGCCGCTGCGAGCCGTATAGTTCAGCGTCACCGGATGCATGCGGATGGTGATGCCGCGTTCGCGCTCGAGATCCATCGCGTCGAGTTGCTGTTCGCCGATGTTGCGCGCCGCGATGGTGCGCGTGATTTCGAGCAGCCGATCCGAAAGCGTCGTCTTTCCATGGTCGATGTGCGCGATGATGCAAAAGTTGCGCACGTTGGCGGCAACCTCTAGCCGGTGCGGATGTTCGGGCTTCACCAAGGTTCTCCGACGCGAAGACCGCGCGCTAGTACAAGCGGAAGCAGGCGTTGACGATCGCCGTATTGAGCAGCGGTCGAACGACGACCTGCAGCAATAAGATAACTACGAGGAAGGCGATGTCTAAGCCGCCGATCGGCGGAATGATGCGCCGAACCGGCGCAAGCACGGGCTCGATCAGGATCCCGAGATAATCGGTCCATCGGCCGCGTAGCCCCGGAATCCACGAAACTACCGCGTACACGAACATCAGGATCGTGTAGACGGTCAGCGCGGTACTCAACAGTTGCGTGAGATTGCAGAGGAAGCCGTTCATTGTCGTTTACGAGTTTACGGCAGCGTCGCTAGCACGTCGGCGGGTATGCCGTGCAGGAACGGCGCCGGATCGATCGGTTTGCCTTGATACATGACTTGGTAGTGCAGGTGCGGTCCGGTAGCAAAGCCGGTTGCGCCTACTTCCGCAATCGTCTCGCCTTTGTACACGCGATCGCCGAGCGAGACGTCGGTGCGCGACAGATGCGCGTACCAGGTATGATAGCCGTTACCGTGATCGACGTCGATCTTGATGCCGTATCCGCCGTCGTAACCGTCCGCAACGACGGTCCCGGCCGCGGCGGCGCGAACGGTCTCGCCGTAATCGGCGCCGAGGTCCACACCTTCGTGAAACTCCGCGTCGGGTGCGCTGCGATAACAGAAACAACCGATTACTGCCGCACCGTCGACGGGATCGATCGAAGGAATCGCGGCGATCTCGCGCGCGCGCGCGAGATCTTGCAGATGCTGCATGTTCAGCACGCGCAAGGCTAAGGTTTTCACGCCGTCGGAATCGCGCAGCGTCACCGACGAGGCGGTGTTCAACGCGCGCAGGTGTTCTTCGACGACGTCGAGCGGCGCGCCGTGTTGCTGCCACGACGTCTTCTGCACGCCGGGACGCGGGCTGGGGGCACCGATGAGTTGTCGGATTTCTTGGTTCTGTCGCTGCACGTGCTGGAGCTGCCGGCGCAACGCTTCGGTCTGCGCGTCGATCGCCTCGATGGTGCTGCGTTGCCCATCGGCTTGCGTGCGGATCGCCTGAACTTGAGCGTGCGCGTGCGCCACCATCAGCCCGGTAAACAGCAGCGACCCCAGTACGATCAACGCAAGCGTGCCGAAGACGGCGGCGACGTAGCGCTTGCGCACGCGAAAGCGGTGAATCGTGTCGCCGTGTTGCGGGACGATTTTTACGTAGTAGCGGTCGCGGATCATGAGTCTGCAGACGCGTCGCGAGCGCGTTCGATGGCGTGCATTTCTTCCTCGGAAGCGTTGGCGGCGGGCTTGAACCCGCTGACGGCCTTGCCGTACGTGCGGGTATCGGTCCGTGAGTAGATGCTGGACAGGACGACGCCGTCGCCCCGGCGGTTGAGCAGCGCGAGGGCGTAGGACAGGTCGGAACCCGTATCGTCCAGCGCGTTGTACCTAACGAATCCGATTTGCGAAACGTCACCGGTTGCCAGGCCCTCGAGTTCGGCGAGCCGCTCCGACAATCGCGACATTGCGGCGCGATCGCCGGCCTGCCCGGCCGCCAACGCGTCGAGGCGACCCGCGGCGCTGCCGTCGCCCCCGGCAATCAACTCGTCGTGACTCTTCAGCATGCGGCGAGCTGCCGTCAGTGCGGGGCGCACGACGGTCCAATGGTACACCAGGATGCCCACGAGGGCGCCTACAAGCGCTCCGCCGGCGTAAATGGCAACGATCGGCATAAGACTGTACTAAAAAGGTGATACCACGACGAGAGTCAGGTGGATCACGGCACCCGTAAGGGCTCGCTTACCGTTGCTTCCTTCCGGACCTGGCGGGGTTCACGAGGTTACGCCGCGTGAAGCCCAACCCCCATCATGGCCACGCCATCTTAGCATGACCGCGCCTGGCCGGCCTGCCGGGAAGTCGCATCTCCCAACGCCAAGCCTTCCGCGATGATCGCTCTGGTCGTGGCCGCGGCCACGTTCACACTCGCAAGCAGCGACTTTCCCGGCGGCGGCACGATCCCGAAGGCATTCATGGCGACGGACTGCGGCGGCGACAACCGGATGCCGGCGCTCACCTGGAGCAAGCCGCCGAAATCGGCGCGCTCCTTTGCGCTGATCGTGCGCGACCCGGATGCGCCGGTTCCCGGCGGCTTCTACCACTGGGTGGTCTACGATATTCCCGCCACGGCGCGTGCGATCGGCGGCTCGGCGCAAGGAGTCGGGCGCGAGGGGCTGGCGACGAGCGGAAAGCCCCGTTATTACGGCCCCTGTCCGCCGGCAGGTCCAGCCCATCATTATGAGTTCACGCTCTACGCTCTCGACGTCGCGCGCGTTGGCGGGTCCGGCGCGCTCAGCGCTGCGCAACTGCAGGCGCAGATAAGCGGACACGTGCTCGGGCGAGCCCGCCTAGAAGGTTTGGCGGCGACGCATTAGGAGGCGTTTTGCCTTCCGGCGAAACTCCGCCGCTCGATGCAAGACGTAGTCATCAAAGTGCGCGACAACGGCCCGTATCTCGTTCGCGGGCCGGTTACGCTGACCGACGCCGAGGGCAACGCATACGTCATTGAAGGTGAGAATTTCGTGCTCTGCCGCTGCGGCGGTTCGCAGTCGAAACCGTTCTGTGACGGTTCGCATAAAACTAACGGATTTACGGCAACGGATCGCGCCCCCGCGATTGTTGTGGAGGAACCTTAATGCCATCCTACGTCCGCGCCGGATCGATTCCACACAAACGCCACATTCAGTTCCGTCGGCCCGACGGCGGCCTGTTTGCCGAGGAGTTGCTCTCGACCAAAGGCTTTGAGAGCGTGTACTCGCTGCTCTATCACGAGCGGCCGCCGACGGCGACGCTCGACGTTCGGCCATGGGAACGTCCCGAAACGCGCTGGACGCTCAACGAACCGCTCCGTAACCGGCACTTCAAAACCCAGGCGCTTCCTGCCGGCGATTCCGATGCTATCGAATCGCGTACCGCACTCCTGGGCAATGCAGATATCACCCTGTGCGTCGCGCACGCGCAGCGGCCGATGCCGTACTTTTACCGGAACAGCGGTGGCGATGAACTGCTCTTCATCCACCGCGGCGCGGGTGTATTAGAAACGCAGTTCGGCGAACTCGCCTATCGCGCGCACGACTACGTGCTGATTCCAACCGGAACGACGTACCGCGTCATTCCGTCGGCGCCAACCCAAATGATCGTGCACGAATGTGCCGGCAGCGTGAAAATTCCGAAGCGCTATCGCAACGATTCCGGTCAACTGGAAGAACACGCACCGTACTACGAACGCGACTTTCGTGCGCCGGTGCTCAAGCCGCCGGTAACGGAGCAGGGCGAATTCGAAATACGCGTTACCAACGGCGGACGCAACGCCGTGTATATCGTGCAAAATCACCCGTGCGACGTCGTCGGCTGGGACGGGTATTGCTATCCGTACGCGTTCAATCTCGAAGAGTTTGCACCGATCACCGGTAAGTTGCACCAGCCGCCGCCGGCGCACGCGACGTTCGAAGCGCCGGGTGCCGCGTTCTGCGCCTTTGTGCCGCGTTTATTCGATTACCACCCGCTGGCAATTCCGGTGCCCTACAACCACTCGAGCGTGGACTGCGATGAAGTGCTGTACTACGTCAGCGGAAACTTCATGAGCCGGCGCGGTGTCGAGGAAGGCTCGATTACGCTGCACGCCGGCGGGGCGCCCCACGGCCCTCAGCCGGGCGCGGTCGAAGCGAGCCTTGGAAAGACCTCAACCGACGAGATCGCCGTAATGGTAGACACGTTTTCGCCGCTGATGCTCGCCGAGTCGGCGCTCGCCTGCGAGGAGGCACAGTACTTCCGTTCCTGGGTCGAACAGCCGGTGACGTAGCCGAGCCGCGGATTGGGGTAACGTGCGGTCGCCGAAACGGCCTGAACGCGCCCTGGTGCGTCGTCCTCAGCCCGTAGCCGGCTCGATCCGTCCGCGCGCGACGCCGAAGCCGATGCGGCGCGCGCCGCTTTTTTCGCACCAGCCGTGTAGCGTAATCTCGTCGCCGTCGTCGAGGAACGAGCGCTGCTCGCCGCCGGCGAGTTGGATAGGCTGTTCGCCGCGCCAGGCGAGTTCGATGAGGCTGCCGCGGCTTTCGGGCTTTGGGCCGGAGATTGTCCCCGATGCATACAGATCGCCTGCGCGCGTGCGCGCGCCGTTGACGGTCGCGTGCGCGAGCTGTTGCGCCACATTCCAATAAAGTTCCCGGAAATTCGTGCGCGAGATGATCTGTGGCGCGATTCCCGCGTCACGCATTCGCGCGCTTTGTAACTCGACGCTGAGTTTGATGTCGAAGCCGCTGGGAGCGCTCGGTCGCAGATACTCCAGCGGTGGCGGCTCCTGTCGCGGGCTCGCTACGCGAAATGGCTCGAGCGCATCGAGCGTCACCACCCACGGCGAGATCGTCGTCGCAAACGATTTACCCAAAAACGGGCCGAGCGGTTGATATTCCCACGCTTGAATGTCGCGCGCGCTCCAATCGTTGACCAACACGAACCCCGCGATGTGCTCGAACGCCTCCGACGACGGAATCGGCGTACGAAATGCGTTGCCGCGGCCGACGATAAATCCGACCTCGAGCTCGATGTCGAGCATTTTCGTCGGACCAAACGTCGGTATTGATGCGTCCTTAGGTTTGCGTTGACCGGACGGCCGCGGGACCGGCGTATTGTCAATCACGAGCGACGCCGAGCGTCCGTGATAGCCGATCGGCATCCAGCGCCAGTTGGGTAGCAGCGGATCGCCATCAGGGCGGAATAAGCGGCCGAGGTTGGTCGCATGTTCGAGCGACGAGTAAAAGTCGACGTAATCGCCGACCGCGACCGGCAGCAGCATGCGCGCATCGTCGCGCGGCACGAAAAAGAAATCAGCGTTGGATAGACGTAGCGCCGGATCGCCGTCGCGCTGCAGCAGCGACGAAATGCGAGCGCGCAAGGCACGCAGCGTTTCACGCCCGCGGGAAAACAGACCGTTGAGATTACGGCGTTCGGCTAGCGCGCGATCGCAGACGCCGTCGAGCAGGCCGCTCTCGGCAAGCACGCGTAAATCGAGAATCCGGTCGCCGATCGCGGTGCCGATACGCCCCGTAGGCTCGCCGTCGCGCACGAAAACGCCAAACGGCAAATTCTGAATTGGGAAGTCGCTCTCGGCCGTTACGTCGATCCACGACTCGAGTGCCGGCGATGTCGTGTCGTCGATCACGCTAGCGCGGCCGGAAGCATCCCGAGCGCAGTGAGATCTTCGACCGGCTCGCTAAAGCTGCAACTGCCGTATCCAACGAATGCGTGGGCGCGCATCCGTTCGATGTCGGCGACGCCGGCGCTGCGATCGCGCCACCGAATCGTCGAGCGGTCGAATGCGAAGGCCGCGGGATCTTCTTCCGCAACGATGCGGCGTAACTCGTCCGGTGTAACGTGCGGCGCGAAAACCGCGGCTGCAAGCAGATTGAGGAAACCGTGCATGACGAAACCGCTCGCGTCGTCGCGATGGCGCACCGGATGATGCAGTCCCGCAGTGGCTTTGTAGGCGATGTCTTCCGCAGCTGCGGCGGAAATGAAGCCCGCGACCACGTCAACGCTCGGGAACGCCTCGGCGACGACTCCCCCGCAGCGAATTTTCGCGCCCAATCGTGCGCGTTTGAGCGCCGTCATCGCGCCGGGCAAGAGTTCGCTCCAGCGCGGGCCCGTGGGCAGTTCGGCAAACGCCGGCAGGTCGCGCAAGCCGGCGCGATCGAGCGCCGCACGAAGTTGAGCGATCGGCGCCTCGAGCGTCTCGCGCGCACTCAACGGTGCCGGCAACGGAACTTCGATTGCTTCAACGGGTAACCGTATAGATCGCTCGTTGGGGGCGGCGACGGTTTCCAAGTGCTGTTGCAGCGAGCCGAGCCACGAACGCGGGTCGGGAGGCGAATTCAGGATCACGGAGAGGCCGAGCCGTTCGGTGCCGCCCCGTGTTTCCCAAAGCGCGGCGGCCTCGGCGGCGCGCGTCGCCGTGACGATGAAGCGCCCTAGCATCCAGGCAACGGCGCCGTGACGCGCGGCCGCATATTCCTCGATGCTCGCGTCCATGGCCAGCTCCGCCGGCGGGAAGAGACCTGCGTAGTCGATCAATCGCGCGAACGCGGCGCGCGACGCGGCTCCGATGTCTTTCATGCGTGCCGCGCCTCTTCGCTGCGGCGAACAGGGGCGCCTCGGGCAGTTCACTAAGGCCCGGCGCATGAGTACGTTGACGGAGTCGCGCAGTAACCCGCTGGCTGAGATCGACTGGGATTACGTCGAGTTTTATGTTGGAAATGCGAAGCAGGCCGCGCATTACTATATGTCCGCATTCGGGTTCGATCAAGTCGCCTATGCCGGTCCGGAAACCGGCGTTCCGGGACGCGCCAGTTATTTGCTCGAGCAGAACAAACTGCGTTTCGTTCTTACCGCGAGTCTGATGCCCGACGACGAGATCGCCCGTCACGTTGCGCTCCACGGTGACGGCATCAAAGACATTGCAATCGTCGTGGAGGATGCGCGAGCCGCTTTTGGCACGGCAATCGCGGGTGGTGCACGCGCCGTGCAGGAACCGACCGTCCTCGAAGATGCGGGCGGCCGAATCTTGCAAGCAAAAATTGCTACGTACGGCGATACGGTGCACTCGTTCGTGGAGCGGCGAGACTATCGCGGTACGTTCATGCCGGGCTTCGTCGAACAGGGCAAGAGCCTGCGGCACGTTGAGAAACCGGAGCTGCTGTTCATCGATCATTGCGTCGGCAACGTCGGCTGGGGCGAGATGGATGCGTGGGGCGATTTCTACGCGCGCGTTTTCGGCTTTTCGCAACTCGTGTCGTTCGACGACAAAGACATTTCGACCGAGTATACGGCGTTGCGTTCCAAGGTGATGACCGACGCGCATCACCGCGTGAAATTCCCGATCAACGAGCCGGCACAGGGCAAAAAGAAATCGCAAATCGAGGAATACCTCGACTTTTACCACGGCGCGGGCGTACAGCATATGGCAATTCGCACTGACGACATTGCCGCGACGATTCGGGCGCTGCGCAGCAACGGCGTCGAATTCCTAGAAACGCCGGATTCCTACTACGACATGCTCGAGGACCGCGTCGGGCGCATCGACGAGGCAACCGAAATGCTGCGAGACCTGCGTATCCTCGTCGATCGCGACGACATGGGCTACATGTTGCAGATCTTTACCAAGCCACTTCAGGATCGTCCTACGGTCTTCTTTGAGATCATCCAACGCAAGGGCAGCTTGTCGTTTGGGAAGGGCAATTTCAAGGCACTATTCGTTTCGATCGAGCGCGAACAAGAAAAACGCGGCACGCTCTAGGCGCCGCAAGCCACGGGGTATTTTTTATGCAGCAAACCCTTGCCGGACTCGACCGCGCGGCTCTGATCGACCGGTACCGTCGCAACCGCACGCGCTCGGCGGAAATCTTTGGCTTGGTCGCGGACGACGCGTTTTACGGGCGGCCGATCCCGCTACGGCACCCCTTCGTCTTCTACGAAGGGCACATTCCTGCGTTCAGTTTCTTAACGCTTAACGAGCGCGCGCTCGGCGAAGGACCGATCGACGCCGGCTACGAGAAGCTGTTCGAGCGCGGGATCGATCCAGGAACTCTCGACGATGCTGAGCGTCACGCCCGCAGCGACTGGCCGACGCGCGACCAAGTAGCGGCATTCGCGCGTGCGTGCGACGAACGCGTCGAGCACGCGTTCTCGGAATCGCGTATCGAGAATCCCGACGTTCCGCGACTGGTGCGCGCGCAGTCGGCGTTTACCATTCTCGAACACGAAGTGATGCACCACGAGACGCTGATGTACATCGTGCATCAACTCGATCCACTGCACAAACGCCGGGTCGTGCAACGTCACGACGATCGCGCGGCGCCGCGCAACGCGATGCGTACCGTTGCGGCAGGTAGCGCTACGCTTGGGGCCGATGGCGACGAAATCGCGTTCGGGTGGGATAACGAGTTCGGCAAAAATGAGGTCGCGGTGCCGGCGTTCGAGATCATGACCTACCCGGTGACGAACGCGGATTGGATGGCTTTCGTGCGCGACGGCGGTCCGGTGCCGGAGTTTTGGGTGCAGCAAAGCGGCGAATGGCGACTGCGCGGCACGTTCGAAGAGTTACCGCTGCCGGAATCGTGGCCGGTGTACGTTTCGCATCGCTACGCCGAAGCGTACGCCGCTTGGGCCGGTATGCGGCTTCCGACCGAGGCCGAGTATCACCGCGCCGCGTTTTCGACGCCGGCGGGCGACGAGCGCGCGTACCCGTGGGGGAGCGACGCGCCGAGCGCGCGCCACGGCAACTTCGATTTCCGGCGTTACGATCCAGAACCGGTGGACGCGCATCCCAGCGGCGCCAGCGCGTGGGGCGTTTTCGATT
>Ga0102924_1001213_pt1 | contig 30334 bp, 16 predicted proteins | sample PaiPotPPM11metaG_FD_80116 | JGI IMG/M metagenome (GOLD analysis project Ga0102924, IMG submission 80116) | Iron sulfur acid spring bacterial and archeal communities from Banff, Canada, to study Microbial Dark Matter (Phase II) - Paint Pots PPM... ... | reverse complement strand
GGCGTAGATGGCGCCGTGGAAATTGGCGTTCATGACGCTTCCGTAATGCAGCCAGCCGAGCGTGACCGCGCCGAGATGGAGGAGCGCGATGGTGGTTCCGCTGAGAAAGCCGGCGATGGCGCCCTTCTCGGTGGTTCGGCGTGTGCTCATGCCGAGCAGGAAGATAGCCCAGAAGGGCGCGCCGAAGACGGAAAAGATAAGCTGCACGTGCTCCATGAGACTGCCGAAGAGGAAATCGATGTAGGAGGTGACGAGGCTGATGGCAATGGCCGTGGCTGCGGCGATGCGGCCAACTGTCAAGTAGTGGCGGTCCGGAGCGTGGCGCACGATGCGGCTGCGGTAGATATCTTCGGTCCAGATTGCGGCGAAGGCGGAGACATTGGCGGCGAGACCGGACATGAGGCTCGCCAGGAGCGCGGTGAGTCCGAGGCCGAGCATCGCGGGGCCATAGGACATGGTCATGACGGCGGGCAGGGCCTGATCGAAGCGCTGTGAATGACCGAGCCCCGGAATGAGGCGGAAGGCTGCGAGACCTGGCACGACGACGATGATCGAGAAGAGCAGCTTGCCGAAGCCGGCCCAGAGCGGGACTTGCCTGGCGGCGGTTTCCGTGCGGGCGGTGAAGGCGCGCTGCATGAGGACGAAGTCGGTACACCAATAGCTGAAGCTGAGGACGAAGCCGAGACCGAAGACGACGCCGATGACATCGAGCGGGGCGGCCTGCGATGCGATGGGCGTGCCGGTCCACAGATGCCAGCGGGCGATCTGCGTCGATCCGGATGGGACAATGCCTGCGCGGAAACTGTGGACCGCGAGAGGGGCGAGACCAGCCAGCATGAACGCCAGTTGGAATACTTCGTTATAGATCGTTGCCCGGATGCCGCCGAGGAGGACGTAGACCAGTACGACTCCGGCGGAGAGGAGAATGCTGGTGGAGAAGCTGAGGCCCACGATGACCAGGAGGACCTGAGCCATGGCATACAGGGCGATGCCGGCGAACAAGAGCATCATGATCGCCAACACGCAGGCGTTGAAGAGGCGAAGACCGATCCCGTAGCGCAGTTCGAGATACTCGGGGACGGAGCGGATGCCGCTGCGGCGGTAGACGGGCATCATCCAGAGCGAGAGAAAGATCATCGCCGGGATGGCGCCGATCCAGTAGAAGTCGAAGGCCTGTACGCCATATTGTGCGGCCATGGCGCTGAGGCCGACGATCTCGAGTGCGCCACAGTTGGCGGCAAGATAGGCGGCGGTGACGATCCAAAGCGGGAGGGAGCGGCTGGCGTTGAGGTAGGCGTTGGCGTTGCTGCTTTGCCGACGCGCGAACCACCCGATCGCGATGGTTGCGAGAAAGTAGAGCGGGAGAATCGTGAGCCCGGCGGAGAGGGTCAGCGATCTACTAATCAAGGGCGGTCCTTATGCCGACGGCTGCGCTGAGCATCATTCCTCCCGGCATGGTACCGCATGCCGGGAGCCGGTTGCTATGCGTAAGGGTCGCGTGTGGCGGTTACTGCGCCAGTCTGAGGAGCAGGACGCCGTGGGATGGGATCTGCGCGGGGATGATCGGCGGCGGATATTACCTGCGCTTCGGGGCGGGACCGGTTGTGCCGCGAACGACCAGCGAAGTTTTGACTGTGTAGATCTTGCCGTCGGCGTGCGGATCTTTCGCAGAAGACTCGAGCGCGGCCGCGAATTTCTCAGCCATCTCGTGGCGGGGCAGGCGGATGGTGGTGAGCGGCGGATCGAAGATGTCGCATAGTTCGATATCGTCGAAGCCGATGATGGAGAGGTCCTTTGGCGCGGACAGTCCCTGCTTGTGCAGCGCATGGAGCGCGCCCATCGCCGTGAGATCGTTTGCGGTGATGATGGCCGTGGGCCGGTCTTTGCGGGCCAACAACTCCGCCATGGCCGCCTCGCCGCCACTGATGCGATAGTTTCCGGTGACGAGGAATTTGGGATCCACCTTCAGCCCTACACGCTCCACCGCTTTGACAAAGGCCTGGAGTCGATGATCCGAAATGGAAAGGCCAGACGACCCTCCGATGTAGCCAATTTTCTGATGACGCAGATGCTTCAGATGTTCCACCGCCTGGTTCAGGCCGGTGGCGTAGTTCACCGTGACATCACTGAGGCCCTGGCCGACCAAGCGGCGATCCATGGTCACCAGAGGCACACGGTTGTGGATCAAGGTCTCGATGGGCTCGGTCTCGATCTCCGAAGCAAGCAGGGCTACGCCGTCCACCTGACGCACGAGCATGCGGTGGATGGTGTCCTGCATCCTCGACGCGCGATGATCGGTAAGGGCCATCAGCATGTCCTGCCGTTTCGCGACGAGGATGCCCTCGAAGCTGCGCAGGAATTCGGAAAAGAACGGGTTGGTCATGTCGGGAATGATCAGCCCGTAGCTACCGCTGCGGCCGTATTTGAGGGTGGTGGCGCTTCCGTTGGGGACGAACTTCGTCTCACTGATGACCTGGCGGACGCGTTCCGCAGTCTCGGGCCGCACCAGGCTGGATCCGTTGATGACACGCGATACCGTCGCGCTCGATACGCCGGCGATCTTCGCTATCTCACGCATATCCATCGTTCGTTATCCCTTTCACCGGGGCTGAGCGTTGCTGCAACTCGAAAGATGCTCCAACCGCTACCGTTGCCACTAAATCCTGACCAGAATCAAGGTACCATTGCCTCGCGATTGGCCCGGCACGGCGATGGCGCCGCGAACAACAGCGATTTGCGAATTGTATACGAATACATTCAAGATGCTTTGATGCCAAAACGCCACTCTCAGGACATGCCGCCTTTGTTTTGGCAAGCCGCCTCCGCGGGAGTTCGGCGCGGCCGGGGGAATTACTCCACCAGCTTCCATGCTCCGATTCCGTCGGGTGGCAGATCCGTATCCCAGTGCGCAGGATGTTCGCCCATGTGCAGGCTGAGTGTTCCCCCGGCAACGATTTCGCTGTGCGTCAGCCATGCGCGGTGGAGGGGTTTGCCGTTGAGTTCGGCACTCTGAACGTACTTGGCAACCGCGCCATTGTTGATCGCGCGGACGGTGAACGTCTTGCCGCTTCCCAGGTGAATTGTAGAGCTGGCAAAGATGGGACTGCCGATGAAGTAGATCGGCTGACCGGCCAGGGGATATAGGCCGATCGCACTCCAGACGTACCAGGACGACATGGTGCCGGCGTCGTCGTTGCCGGGCAGGCCACCGCGGCCAGTGTGGTATTCGCCGGCCAGGATTGTCCGGATGCGCTCAGCGGTACGGTCCTGCCTGCCGGTGTAAATGTACGTGTAGGCCGCGAGCAGGTCGGGTTCGTTGCCTTGCGTGTAGAGTTTCTGGTCGAACATCCGGTCGAGCCAGCGAGTGGCGGCTTCTTTGCCTCCGAGCAGATCGATCAGCGCGTAGAAGTTCTGCGGAGTGTAGGTCGAGTACTGGGTCGAGCTGCCTTCATAGAACGGGGTATCCCACCAGAGCAGGAGATCGTCCGGGTACAAATGATCGCAGTCGAAGTTTTCGAGGAAGGTGCCGTCTGCGTAGCGAGGGTGAATGCAGTGCAGTTTCGGGTCCCAGAGATTTTTCCAGTTGGCCGAGGTGGCGATGAATCGCTGTGCGTCGTCGTCTTTGCCAAGCAGATGGGCGATGGTCGCAACGGAATAATCGTCCGCCGAATATTCCAGCGTGCGCGTCCCCGATCGCTGATACGAGAGAGACATGAAGCCGAGATGCTTCCAGTCCTCGAGCTGCCGTCCTTCGTTCCAGGCCTGCGCGACAGGGACATCGACTTCCGCATCCTTCTTGACTGCGGCATAGGCGAGATCACGGTCAATGCCGGGTAGATGTTTAACCAATGCGTCCGCGACCATTACGTCGCCGTTTGATCCGCCCTGGGTCAGACCGTTGGCTCCGGCAATGCGCGCATCGGGAAGCCATCCGGTGTGCGCGTAGGTGTCGAGCAGGGACTGCACCATCGCGGCCTGGCGGTCCGGTTCGATGAGCGTGAAGAGCGGGTGAAGCGTGCGGAACGTGTCCCACAGCGTATAGAAGTCTTCGTAGTGGGGAAGGTCGCTCTTCCACCAGACGTTCTCGCCGGTGAGGTCGTGAGGCATGACGTGGGCGCGATAGAGCGCGGTGTAGAAGACGCTTTGCTGCGCCGCGGTGCCGCCCTCGACCTCGATCTTCGCGAGGACATCTGTCCATTGGCGGGACGCTTGCCGGCGAATCTCATCGAAGCCCGATGCACGCTCCGACTCCAGGGTTCTACGGGCTTGCTCGGTGCTGACGAACGACACCGCTAAGCGCATCTCAACGACTGTCTGCTGGGCGGCGTCGAACTGGAAGTAGGCGCCCAACTGGTTGCGATAGCCGCCCGACGACTTCGAGGTCTGATCAATGCCCTCGGCGTGATTGCGACCGGGGTAGGCTTTGTGCTGATCCCAGGTGCCGGTCTGGTTCGCATCGCGGCTAAGCTCTGCGGCGAAATAGATCGTATAGGGCGCAGGGTTCCAGCCTCCGATCATCTGGACAAACCCTTCCGCGTGACGAGCGTCGGTCACGGTCACGCTTCCTCCCGTTGCGCTCTGCGGCAAGCTGGACACCGCACTTTCTCCAGCATTCATGCGGATGCGCGAAGAGACGTCGAGCAGCAGATTGGCCTGGGTGTTCGCGGGAAAAGTGTAGCGGGAGTAGCCAACCAGGCGCGATGCGGTGAGTTCGGCGCGAACCTGTCCGCCAGGCCGGCCCAGCGTGATGGCGTAGTATCCCGGCTCGGCGTGCTCGTCCTTCCAGGGAAAATTCAGGTTCCGCGGAGAGAGCGGGCCCACGGTCGGAGTGACGCGGAAGTTACCGTACTTCGAAGGGCCGCCGGTGCCGCTCTCGTGCGTATACGAGAAGCCGATGATGTCGCCACCGGGGTTGTAGCCACTGGTCGCATGATCTTCGTTCTGCAGGGTTGTGTCCGGACCAAAGGAGATGAAGCCAAACGGAACCTGGGCTCCCGGCGTGGTGTTGCCGCCGTTGAGCGATCCGACGAGCGGATCGACGCGATCAAACGCAGTGCGTTGCGCCACGACTACGGGAGACAGCCAAACGATCGAGGCCACCCCAAGGAACGCCGACCATCGCGACCTCGACATGCGAATTCCTCTCTTACATGAAACTGGCAGCGGCCCACAGGGCAACGCTGCCAGAGATATGCCGATCACAGCTACCTACCAGGCGATGGTTGGCGGCAGGAACTCCGCAAAAAGATCGTCATAGTAGGGCTTCAGTTCCGCCACGTTCGGCTTGCTGTGGCCTTTTGAGTAAAGGTCATATTGGTTGAACTTCAGAATCCACTCCAGCATCGACCGGTCTTTGTCATTGCAGAGATGATCATACGCACCGTGGCGATGCCATGGATAGAACGAGTGGAAGCGCAACATGTAGAGGGACTCATCGCGCAGGTACGGCTTCATGACTTCGGCGATATAGCCGTCGTGACCAAAGCTCATGTGGACATTTTCCAGGCCACAATTCGGCTCATAGATGCCATATTTGGTCTGGTATTTGGCGACATTGCGGTCGGGATTATTGGCGAAGTACTCGGGGAACACGATGTCGCTGGACCATGCGCATCCGACCGGGAAGGTGTCGCCAACAACACCCCATTGCGGCTCTCCGTAAAGGCAGAGGCATTTACCCAGGTCGTGGATGAAACCCGTGAGCACCATCCAGCGAGGATGTCCGTCCCGGCGGATCGCCTCCGATGTCTGCATCAGGTGCTCGATCTGGGTGAGGTCGGTGTCGGGATCGCTGTCGTCCACCAGCGTGTTGAGAAACTCCGCGGCCTGCCAGATCGTCTTCTGCCCTTTGTTCAGACCGAAGTATTCCTTCTCTTTCCGGAGGACGTAGTCCACGGTCTGCTGTTCGTGATTGAGGCGATAGAACTCGGCGACGGCGGGAGTCGCGGTCGCATCGTACTGACGGAACTCGGCCTCGCTCTTGCCTTCCTGGTAACGGCCTTTGAGGAAGTCGTCCCAGTCCTCCATATCGTGCAATGGCTGATGTGCAGTTGTGGTCGATGCGCTCATAAGCGTTTCGTCTCCTGAGGATGAGGACATGGGGTGCATTGGAGTGCCCGGCCCGCATCCAACGTTACCGCTAACCTAACAGATGGGCGGAAGACTGTGCAAGACCTCCGCGGCAACTTAACTCGCCGTTCATACTTTCAGAAAAACTCGTTTCCGATACAGAATCCAGGGTGGAATGAAGCAAAGTGCGACGAAGGCGATCGCATACGCGAGCGCCGCTACAGCTAGGTTGGGAATGAAGAACGCGAACGGATGGAAGAGCCATCGTTGCAACGATTGCCCCGACGCAAAACGAACGGAATCGAGCAAGCTGGCCAGCAGTTCTGAGACCACATATGCGGTGAGAGCGTTGACGCCAAAGACCTTGGCTGGGTAGGTCCACAGACGCCCACGATGACGGATGTCGATCAGCCGGTAGAAAAACCAGAGTGCAAGGAGGTTAATTCCGCTTGTCCAGAGAACGAAGGAGCTTGTCCAGAGCCGCTTGTTCAACGGAAACCAGTGGCTCCAGAGGAACCCCGCTACCAGGCTGAAGCAGCCTGCAAGCATCAGCCCGTGCGCCGTCGCTAAAGGAATTCTTTTGCCTCGAATCCACTTGCCCGCCAGCACTCCGACCAAGGTGCTGGCGACAGCCGGGACGGAGCTGAGCAGACCTTCCGGGTCATAGAAACCCTGATGGTACAGGTGCCTTGCCGGCAGCAGGTGACGGTCCAGCCACGCAGGCAGGTTGGCGAATGGATCGAGAAATGGGATACCGATGCCCGGAATTCCCAGGCCGGGCACAGGTACCCAGCGCAGGAGTACCCAATATCCAATGAGGATCGTGAAGAGCGAGACGGCGATCGTGCGCGTGTTGCCCCAGACTAGGAAGAGCACCGTCGTGAAGTAGCACAGGGCAATTCGCTGTAACACGCCGAAAACTCTCAGAGTATGGATCGGAAATGTCGGGAAGCTATTCACGACCAGCCCGAGCGCGAAGATGATGAGGGTTCGGCGTGCTGCCTGCGCAAGAATCTGACTGCGCGACGCGCCTTGAGCGAGGCGACTGCTGACGGAGAAGACACTCGAAATTCCTACCATGAACAGAAAGCACGGGAACACAACGTCCGCCAGCGTGCAGCCATTCCAGCGAGAGTGCACCAGAAAGCGGTAGGTGTGCGCGCCGTCTCCGCTGGTGTTCACCATAATCATGATGGCAACGGTGAGACCCCGGAGCACGTCCAGCGATTGAAGGCGAGGCGCAGCTTTGGTTGCACCGGGCAAGGCACCGGCACTGGGCGCTTCCATCACCGATACTTGCTCGCCTGAGGCCATATTCACCGAGTCGTTGTGATGTCGAGTCTCATTCCAGTCATCGCGGCGTAGGTGAGATCGACGGCATCGCCCACTTTGTTCAGTTTGAAGCTCCTGGCGTCCGAAGTCACCTTCACATGCAATCCCGGAAGGTCCCATCCGGTCGCGGTGACCTTTGCATCTGCCATCTCCTTCGCGTGTATGCGCAGGCGAACGGTTCCGGTCGTCGAAATCGTCAACCCCTGTTTATCCGCCGTGGCGTCGATCATCGGGGCTTGTTCGAGTTGCACCCAGCCGATTTCCCCGGACGGAGTGCGCCACTGGATTGTCGCCGGATGGAACTGGGTTCCGACGCCTGCGTCTTTTGTTTTACTGGTTGCTTCGCCACCAAAGATTACGTCTTTGCCGATCCAGGCGGTCGCCGCGCGGTCGTCAGTGATCTGACGCTGCACCAGGTGTTCTCCTTGAAACTTCTGCATGCCGGCGAGCGCCTTGGCTGGAATGCGGGTGCCAAGGATCACGATATGGGGCGCAAACCACACGTCGGCGACATGGTCGGTGGAGGCCGAAATCGCCGGCAGCGGAGCACGCTGCGCATCCAGTTCCGTCCGCATCCACACGCCGACGATGCTGACGTAGCGTTCCATGTCCATGCCGTAGGAGCGGTCGTACGGGCCGGAGAGATTGCGGAGTTCCGGCTGATAGAGGGAGGCCAGATCGTCCCACAGCCCGGCTTCCATCTCGCTGCCGATGGAGCGCATGCGCTCGGTTGATCCATAGTCTCTCCATGTCGCGAGCCCGTAGAGATCGACACCGCAATAAGTTGGCGAGTTGTACTCAAAGAATGCGTTGTGCTGCTTGAAGAGTTTATAAACGCTCTCGTTCCAGGCGGCGGATTTGGCTTGCCAGTCGGCGCGCTTGTCGTGAGCGGCGGCGAAATCCCACAGGAAGCCATACATCAATGCGATGTTGGTGTAGGAGGGCAGCAGGCGGCCCTCCTCAATCTCTCCTTCGATGGACAGATCGATGGATGCATAGAGACGTTTGGCCAGGTCGGCCGGAATCCGGTCGGGATACTCGATCAGGATCATGGCAAACGTTGTGCCGATGAAGTGTCGCCAATTGGGGTCGTAGCCCTTCCACATCACAGGATTTCCCGTCGGATTCGGTTCCTCCGGCGTTCTGCGAAAGGTGCCGTACCAGCGGACCCCGGGCGTCACATACTGCTGCTTAAGGACCGCATCGAGAATGTCGGCGGCTCGCTGCCGGTCTCCGGGTGCATCGCGAAAGAGAAGCCCGAGAGCATACCAACTCGATTCCCGAACCATGTAACGCCCGGCGACAGCCTCGCTGGCTGCAGCGCCAGGGCGGTGCACTAACTTCGTGGTCGAGTCATAGAGCTGCGCGTCCAGATCCATCGACTCCTGGAATAACTCACCCTGGTTCTTGTTCAGAGACGCGGGGGTCACATGACGCGGAGCGCCCCACGCGTGCTGCTGCGCTCCATATCCGATGACCAACAACATCCCGACTGCACACCATCGCTTCATTCTGCCCTCGCGTGACTCTGTCTTGTTCGAGTTTGTTCGTGATGCTGTTCAAAACAGCGCAACCGCAACCAGTCCCGCGGTCGAGATCCCGTATCCAGCTACGTAAGCCTGGATACGGGTTAATGACGCGGCGAAGTCCTCGAGTCTAGAAGCTGAACTTCGCAGCAAACTCGACGGTGCGCTGCTCGTAGGTGGGCGTACCGCTAATGGAGGTGATGGTCCCAACAGTTGCGGTATTGCTGATGCTTGCATTCGGGGTGCCGAAGTTGGGGTGGTTGAAGACGTTGAACGAGTCAGCCCGGAGCTGCACGTTATACCGCTCGTGGAACACGATGTTCTTCTGCAGGTTGATGTCCCAATCCTGGAACCGCGGGCCACGCAGCATGTCGTACCCGGAATTTCCGTAGGCCCCGCCGGGAATTCCCGCAGCGTTGGTCGGCGCGGTAAATGCCGCTGGATTGAACCACCCAAACCGGGTTTTGACCGACGGATAGAGAGGAGTTCCTGGAACGCGGTTGGCGCGGCCGCCCACCAGGTTCGTCCACTTGTTGCCGCTGCCGTCCGTGTAGGTGCCTGGAGCCGAATAGGAGACGGAGAAGGGCTGGCCGGTCTGGAACGTGCTGATGCCCGAGACTTGCCATCCACCGATGATCTTGTCCACAACATTGCCCACGTCACCGAACAGCATTTGGTTCTTTCCGAACGGCAGCCGGTAGGAGTAGTTGACGGTGAGCACCTGCGGCGTAATGCCGCCAACCGGCCCGTAGGAGTCACGCGGGGTCGAGCCGGAGGGGTTCTCAAGATTCTCCGTACCCAGAACGCGCGTCCACTGATACTCGGCACCAAAGGAAACGCCGTGCCGGTACTGACGGTGCAGGCCCGCCTGCAGCGAGTTCATGGTGCTGTGGAAGATCGGATCCATGTTGAGGCTGACGGACGAGAACGGTTGATAGTTATAGGTGGATTGCACCGTGCCCACCCCATTCTCGATCAGCACCGGCTGCGCGGGCAGATTGATGTTGGGTGCGTAGTTGCCTGAGCCACCGTAGTTGTTCTGCTTCAGGTTATGCTGCCCCACATACCCAACGCGCACATCCCAACCCGTTGAGAATTGATGCTCCAGCGCGAGGTTGTACTCCTCGGTGTATGGCGTCTTCGTAGGCGCCTGTGCCAGAACCGTCGGGTTCGCCGCGAAGGCTCCCGTCGCCGAAAACGGATTCGACATCGAGAACGATGGCGTGCTTCCAGTTGAGTTGCTATAGGTCTCGGAGCCGAGGAAGGGAAGGTTGCCGAACGGCGCCGTACCCGCATAGGACGCGGGAATCAGGTTGTAGTAGATTCCATACGCCCCACGCAAAACCGTGTTCGGAACAAATTCGTAAGCAAAGCCAAGACGCGGCGCGACATTGTTCTTGTCCTGCCCGAGGTAGGAGAACACACTGGTAGGCAGGTTGACGGCCGGAGCCAGGGCGATGGGAATCGACGAAAGGAAGTTCGGAATTGCCGATGCGGGATACGCATTCGCGAACACTACGACTTCCTTCAGCGACGGCACAAACAGCGAGTCTATTCCGTTGTACGGGTTATCCCGGAACCACTGCAGGTCGTAGCGCAGGCCTGCATTGATCGTCAGATTTGGCAGCAGCTTCCAGTCGTCCTGGACATAGCCGGCGTACTGACCGGAGATGTTGCGGGTAATGAAGTTGTTCGGCACCGGCCTGCCCGTGGAGGTCGGATAGCCCAGCAGGAAATCCGCAAAGGCGTTGCCGGAGTAGTGGCCGTTGAAGGCGAAGGAGCCGCGCTGCGGGCTCGAGGCTGAATCGTTCCAATGGTTGTCATACAGATAGGAGAAGCCCACCTTGATTGTGTGCTTCGAGAACACCTTGGTCACGTTCGTGCCAATCTGTGCCACCTGTTCCAGGTCCTTTGACCCGGATTCGGAAACTGACTGGATGTTGGTGATCGTGATCTGCGGTGCGCCCTCGATCAGTTCCGCACCAAGCCCCGGAATGATTGAAGAGAAGTTGGTCTGATAGTTCTGCGGTGTGCGATAGATGGGCAGATGGAAGAACGACGCGTACGTGTCCATCAGCAGGCTAGGGGAAAAGGTGTGCGTCCACCCGACCACGAAGTTGCTGTTGTGTTCCCCGTCCTGATTGTTTCCACCCTGCAGGCTGTCCGATCCATTCGTGGGGCTGGGGCCGTAGAACGCACGCAGGTAGGTGAAGCGCAACTGATCGTTGGCACCGATCTTGTGGTCCAGGTGAAGCGAGAAGCGGGTGGCATGCGAGATCTCCTGCACCTCCTCAATCGTATTCACCCCGATCCCGGATTGGGTCGGCACCGGGTATAGCGCCTTCAGCAACGCCAGCGATACGGTGTTCTGGTTGGCCACCGGAATCGTATTTCCGGTAAATGGGATTCCGGTCAGCGGATTGATGATCGGCGTAGTGAATTCGGTGAAGATGCCCTGCCGTTCCAGAAGGCTCGGCTGCTGCGTGTTGTCGCTGTAGGACTGGGTCAGATGAAAGCCTTCGAACGCTGCGAAGAAGAAGCTGCGGTCACGGCCGTTGTAAAGACCCGGGATCCAGATCGGCCCGGAGAAATTCCCGCCGTACTCATTCCGCTGATACGGTGGCCGCGGTGTCGAGCCGGCGAAGTACGACTTCGCGCCCATCCCTTTGGAGCGGTTGTACTCCAGCCCTTCGCCGTGAAACTTGTTCGTGCCGCTCGCGCTGACCACGACGATCTGTGCCGGCTCATTGAACTCTGCCGGAGCGCCCGTCGACAGCACCTTGAACTGCGCAATCGCGTCCAGCGACGGGACCTCAGCCTCCGCGCGCTGCAGCGTCACCTCTTTATTGCTGACGCCGTCCAGCGTCGACCCCAGCCCACCGTAAGCATTGCGGCTGCCCGTGCCTACCGCCGCCGTGACGCCTCGCGTGGCCAGTTGGTCCTGCGCACCTGCAGCCTGCACACCCGGTGCGAGCGCAATCAGCCCCATCAGGCCGAGGCGGCCATTCAGCGGCGTATTCTGGATTGCCTGGCTCTCGATGACCGAACCCACCGACGAGTCATCGGTCTGGATTACAGCGGCCGCGCTTGTAACCTCGACGGTCTGGCTGGTCGAACCCACCGTGAGTTGCGGATTCACCTGCACGACCTGGTCAATCGAGAGCGCGATGCCCTTCTGCTCGTACACCTGGAAGCCGTCCTTATCCACCTTGAGCGAGTAGTCTCCCGGAGGCAGTTGAGTCACGGTAAAGTTGCCGACGTCGGAAGTCTTGATGGTGTGCACCGCATTGGTCGCGGTCTGGGTCACCGTAACCGTCGCGCCGGAGACTGCGGCGCCCGATGGGTCGGCTACCGTTCCGGTGATCGATCCGGTAATACCCTGTGCGAACGCAGTTGGGGTCAGGCCCAGACCGAGAGTGAGGCCGAACAGGAGGGTGGCCCAAATGGCGGTCAGCCCCGTGGCTGCCGCGGTCTTCGTCCTGGTCGAGTGACCCGGTGTCTCCAATGTGATTTTCATGTGTCTCCTCTTTTCTTTCAAGAAAATGACCGTCTCGCTGATCCGAACCGATCCGGATCGCCGGCTTCTGATCCGGACTGCGCGGCCTGGGCTGCGTTCCTGGCTACCAGGGAACGCGACTTTCTACGCCAAGGGTTCCAGTTGTGGTCCCGTGCGGCTTGATATTTGCAATGTCGCGACCTTGCCTCGGGGCGGATACGATGGGCAAGTGAATTTACAGTGATCTCACGGTGAGAATTGCTGGGCTCCGGATTCCGGTCAGTTTGGGTTACGCTCGGCCCGCACTCAGAAGCAGGAGATCGCGACTCGCGTCCGACCCGCAATGAGAGATCGAGTGATGGTCGGGCCGCCTTCAGTTCACTGCGGTGGGACGAATGCAGGACTTACGCTCGCTCGCAAGCGCCGCAGGGATGTGAAACTGTTTGTCCCTGGGAATAGGGACGGTTGTAATCGCCCTTACTGGGAGCTACATCCGTGCAATCTCCAGTTTCTAGAAGCATTTACCAATTTCCGCAGTGACCTCGAATTGCACCGACCATTTCACAGTAAAGCCAATCCTTAACTGTGAGAAATTGCGCGCCCCCGGTAGACAGGCCATGCCGCGCCAGCCAACACGGCCAGGTGGTAAACTGCACGGATTCCCAACTGCCTGAAGATTATGTCTGCCACTCCCAGTCTCGCGCAGGAAGATCAACTCATCAGTCGTGAGGAGCGATCTGCCGCGTTGGAACGGGTCGCAGGCAGCATGACGTTTAAGCGGGCTGTCCGGCTGCGGGAGTTCCTGATCTATGTGGGGCGGAAATCCGTTTCGGGAGACAGCGGCGAGATTCATGAGCAGGAGATCGGCAAAGTGGTCTTCGGCCGCCCCGACTCCTACGACACCAGCCTGGACAACATCGTGCGGGTCAACGCGTCGGAGTTGCGGAAGCGGTTGGAGGTCTACTTCGCTACCGAAGGAGCAGCGGATCAGATTCTGATCGAGATACCGCGCGGCAGTTACCGACCTGTCTACCGCCGGAGAAGCGAGGCCGCGGTCTCTGCAGTGCCCGATAAGACGGCATTGCCGGTTTCCGCTCTGCCGGATCCAACCGGAGCCAAAGATGGAAGTCCTTCGCTGACCGTCGCGTTGGAAGCACCCGAGGGGGCGCTGCCACAAAGGAACGAGAGCGAGCGACGTATCCCGGTGCTGGTTTGGGTGGCTTTGCTGGGGCTATCCGTGGCGTGCGCCTGGCTTGGCTGGCAGAACCATGTTCTTGCCGACAAGTATTCGGTATGGAAGACGCAACCCACGGTGAAGGCGTTCTGGTCCAACTTTCTGGACCTGGACCGGCATACCGATATCGTACTTGCGGATACCACGTTTGCACTGGCCCAGGACATCGCCAGGCGGCCGCTATCGCTCAAGGACTACCTGGCCCAGAACTACGAAAGCCTGGAACAGTCGCTGCAGCCCGCGGAGCACAAAGATATGGAGCTTGTTCTGTCGCGCAGTAACGGCAGTGTGGGCGACTTCAAAACAGCGGAACACATTCTTGCGCTCGACCCCGTGTCCTCGAAGTTCAGACTCCAGTTTGCGCGTGAGTACTCTCCCGATTCGATGAAGCTGGACAATGTGATTCTGATTGGGGGCCCCAAGTCCAATCCGTGGGTCGACCTCTTCGAGGGGCAACTGAATTTTGATGTCGGGTACGATCCGCTGACGTCGCGAAACTTCGTGGTCAACAAGCATCCGAGTGATAAGGAACAGGCGGAATACGAAGGCCAGACCGGCCCCTCGCTCGTTTTCGGATACAGTGTCGTGGCCTATCTCCCGAACCTGACGCACACGGGCGAGGTGCTGATCCTCGAAGGAACGGATTCCCATGCGACCGCTGCGGCCGGGGAGTTCGTGACCTCGGAGCAGTCCCTGGCGAAGCTGAAACAGCAGTTTACGGGCAGCCGATTTCCCTACTTCGAGGTCTTGCTGAAAACGTCGAATGTAACCGGAACGCCTTTCAACTCGGAGATCGTCGCGATGCGGACATATCCCGGGCGCTAGCGCGCGCATGCCTGGAAGCTACGCTGGACTGTCGAACGACCAACGTGGGTAAGAGTTGGATCGTTTGCGGAGGCCGGGCCGGGTCGGCAATCAGATCGAGCGCAAGCTTTGCCGCGAGTTGTCCCATCCGTTCGGTGGAATGGTCCACAGAACTGAGTGGCACTTTAAGGTACTCGTCGTAGCGCAGATTGCCGCAGCCGACAAAGGCGATGTCGCGCGGGATGCGCAGGCCGGCCTGCATCGCTGCTTCCATCGCACCAATTGCGGAGAGATCGTTGTAACAAAAGACTGCGTCGGGTTTTTGCTTCAGGCGCAGGAGCTTTTGCATGGCTTGAAATCCAGCGGAATCGCCTCTCTCTTCGAAACGCGCGCGCGTGACCACGTAGTCCTTGCTCACCGACAGGCCTGCGTCCGCCAGGGCCACGCGGTAACCACGCAGACGGTCGACGGAGGTGCTGATGTCCTGGGTGCCAATGTGGGCGATGCGCCGGCGTCCGATCTCAATGAGGTGACGGGTAGCGACTTCGCCGACCAGGATGTCGTTCGAGCCCACGAAATCCTTTGCCAGCGCCGGGAAGTTGCGATCGACGAAGAGGAGCGGCGTTTGCTCCGAACGGAAAAACTTCTTCGCAAGGTCGGGAGATTGACATGAGGCCACCAGCAACGCATCGACGCCGCGATCGAGGAGCGATTGAATCTCCCGCTGCTCAATCGCGGGGTCTTCTTCCGCAGAGGAGATCAGAAGCGCGAGGCCGCTCTGGCGCAGCGCGCCGCCGAGCGACTTGGCGAGTTCGCCGAAGAACGGATGGACAAGATCGGGAACCACCAGGCCAATTGCGTAGGAACGGCCACTCGCCAGCCCACGCGCCAGCATGTTGGGTTTGTAGTTGAGCTCCTTCATGCGCTTCAGCACCAGCGCCCGGGTGCGCTTGCTGATATCGCCCTTGCCGCGCAGCACTTTCGACACAGTGACGGTGGAAACTCCAAGGTCCTGGGCGATATCGCTTAGTCGAACAGCCATCCGTTTTCCTCGGTAGTGCCTTCCAGGGCGCAAGTCTTCAGGATTGAGTTTTGCCTCCGGGCCAACGGACGGCGAGGGTGGGTCCTCAACTGAAGCGCGTCTGCCGCCACAGAGCCCATCCTCCGCCAGCCAGCGAGGCCAGCAGCACGACACTCAATGCCGCGACCCAGTGCAGGTTCATCGCGAGAGGTGGGACGACTGCGTTCACGGCAAGGTAGACGAATACGGCGACGGCGACCGCAACGATCACCACGTCCCACCAACGTGCGCGCTCGGAGCGGCTACCGAATTCGTCTCCGCTTTGCGCCAGCAGCACCTCACGATAGTCGAGCCCATAGCGGACGCATTCGCGCTCGAGCGCCTCATTCCTCGAAGAGGTCTCGCGGGATGAGGCCACAGCGGTGCTGATTGCCAGCGCGCCGACAATCATCAGCGCGGACCCGCCCAGCACCAGCATGAGGTGGCTGCGATCCGCGGACGCAAGTTCCCCAAAGACCAGCGCTCCCCAGGCAAGCCCCCAAAGCTGATTAGTGTTCGAAAGCGGAATCCCGCGGCCGATGCCGAGATACTTCGCGGCGAACTGCTGGAAGATGTCGCCAATGACCCAGACGAAGCCGCCGAGAAAGAGCCAGAAGAGAAGCTGCTTGCTGTGGACCAATTGAAAGGCGGACGAGTGCATGCCGCCGTCGAGCGTCCAGGTGAGCACCAGCATCGTGCCGAGTTCACCAACCGTGAAGACAGTAACGAACGATAGCGGATTCATCCCGCTGAGGTAAGCCTTGCGGTAGGGGACGTACATGGTGCCCCACATCAAACTCGCGCCGGCAGCGGCAAGCAGGCCCTGGACCGCGTGGGGCGCGCTGGTTGTGCCTCCGTGAATCGTGCTGAACCCGAGCATGATCGCCGCAACGACGATGGCCACGGCACCCGCGATCACCTTCAGGGTGTTTTTCGCTCCCGCGCCGTCCAGTTCACGAAAGAGCAGCCTGCCCCACAACAGCCCGAACAGCGAGTTCGTATTCCAGAGTGGGAAGGCGGTTGCGAGACCGACGTCGCGGATGGCAAAAACGGTGAGCGTGTTCGCAACGGCCCACAGTGCGCCGGCCAGGATCGCCCAGACAACCAGGTGCCTCTTCGCGAGCAGATCGGTGAAGACGTAGCTGGTCCCCTTGAGCAGCGTCGGAAAGGTCCAGCGCGCAGTGAACACGCCTGCCACCATGCAGAGGGAGATGGCAAACGGCGAGAAGCCTGCGTTGACAAGCTTGGTTGGGGCTTCCGCCGCACCCAACCAAACCCCGGCAGTGAGGCCACACAAAACTCCCATTGCGTGCAGTGATCGGTCCGCTGTCGCCATTCGATCCTTTTCGGTGAAGTTGCCGGCCGGGGTGAAATCAGTGAAGAAGGACGAGAAGAACGACTCCGGCCGCAAGCACTGTGGCTGGGACCCAAAACTGTACGTCGGTCAGAATGGCTTTTACGGTTTGTGTCCTGGTCATCGTCTACCCTTGCCAAGGCCGCGGCTGCGACTTCATGCCGCGTTCTTAGGTTACCGCTTACGTTGGGTCACAGTAGCAATCGGATGTTTAGCCTGTCAAGGCGCGTTTACTCCACAGCGAGAACGTCGAAGGTGGTTTGATAGCGGGAGGTGCGTCCCATCAGTTCCTCGATCTCAGCAACGGGCTGGATGCGGCCCCGGGCGCCGGCTCCCATGCAGTTCATGGCAGCAGCAGCACAGGCGAAATCGAGCTGCCGATCCATCGACCAATCCTGCAGCAGTCCATAGATAAATCCGGCGTGGAAGATATCGCCGGCGCCGGTCGTGTCGACTACCGGAACCCGATAGGCAGACCTGTGGTGGAGTTGCTTGCCGTTCCATGCCAGGACGCCCTCGGGCCCGAGTGTTGCCGCGGTGAGCCTGCATCCGTAGCGAGCCTGCATACCGCGCAGCGCTCGTTCGAGATTGCTTTCCTCCATCAGGCGCGTTGGGAAATCCCTGCTGACGATGAGGTAGTCAATGTTCTCAAGCAGCGCTTCGACGCCTGGATAAATCTCATCGAGATCGGCGACCACCGGGATGCCGGCGGCGTGAGCCCAGGAGGCGGCGAGAGTGGCCGCGGCCGTGTCGTAGCCATCCACGTGCAGCGCGCGCGCGTTGACGATCCATTCGCGCTGCAACTCTTCGGGCTGCAGGATCATCCGTTCGTCGCGCCGGCAAAGCACCGTCCGCTCGCCGCTGGCGTCGACCATGATCAGCGATTTCGGGCTGGCTGCTCCGGTCACGTGGATAAGCTTTGCATCCACGCCGGTGCGGGAAAACTCCCGTGCGTGCAGTTTCGCGGCGGAGTCGTCACCCAGTTTCCCGACGTAGCGCGTGCGCAATCCCCAGGTCTGGCAGGCAACCACGGTGGTCGCAACCTGTCCGCCGGGCATGATGGTTTCCACGCTGTATTCAACCTTGGAACCGCGTGCGGGGAACTCGGGGAGAGCGATCAACGTGTCGGTGGCGTTGAGGCCAACGCCTACCAGGTCAACTTTCGACGACTGCGCCATTCCACTATTGTAGAGGCCGTGCCCGGGCCGAACCGGCAAACTTGGCGATTCGGGGTTGCGTCCGGGGTCTGCGACAGCTACAGTCGTCTGATTCCTTTCGCCGTTGCGAACTCATGGATGGTAGTTTGGCGATGCACGCGTGACGAATACCCAGCAGATTGGCATGCTTTCCCGGTTCGACCGCTGGTGGACGGACAGGGCGCCGCGCGGCGAGTTCTGGGCGCTGGCAGGTGCGGCCCTGCTGTTCAACGTGGGGGTTTCCGTCTTCTTTTTCCTCTACAACCTCTTCATGCTCGACCTCGGCTTTCGGGAGCGATCCCTGGGCATCCTTGCCAGCGGCATGGCGCTCGGCAGCATGGCCGGCACACTGCCGATGGGAATTGCGGCACGGCGATTCGGACTGAAGAAGGTCCTGGTGACCTGCCTGTTGTTGATGGCGGCGGCCTCGGCTGCGCGGGTGTTTCTGCTCTGGTATCCCAGCCAGATCGTGTTCGCGTTCTTCGATGGCGTGATGTTGTGTGGCTGGGTCGTCTGCGTGGCTCCCGCGGTTGCGGACGTGGTGGAAGAGCGGAAGCGGCCATTCGCCTTCAGCGTGCTATTCGCTGTGGCAGTTGCGGCAGGTTCGCTCGGCGGGCTGATCGGCGGCAATCTGCCGGTATTGTGCCAGCGGCTGGCAGAGCGAGTTTCCAGCACATCGCTCTCCGTAGTCAACGCAAACAAGGCAACCTTGCTGACGGCGAGTCTTCTCACGGCGCTGGCGGCATGGCCCATATCCCGGCTGCACAGCGAGTCACCAGCGCCAATGACAGGGCCGTCGATTCTGCTTCCCTCTCCTTTCGTAGTGCGATTTCTAGTGGCGGGCGGCTTCTGGGCAGCGGTTCTCGGTGCGTTCAACCCGTTCACCAACGTCTTCTTCTCGCGGTACCTGGGCGTTGCAACCGCGCACCTCGGCAACTTCTTCTCGGTGGCACAACTGGTGCAGGCCGGGGCCGTGCTGCTGATGCCGTTCATTCTGCGGAAGACGGGCTTGATTTCCGGAATCCTGGCTGTACAGTTGGCGACGGCTGCGGCGATTGGCTTGCTTGCGATCGGCCGCGGAGTGCTGCACGAGGAAATCCTGTATTGCACGTTTATGGCGGCGCAGCATATGTGTGAGCCCGGGATGCAGAGCCTGTTGATGGATCAGGTGGCCTCCGAACGACGGAGCGCCGCGGCAGCGATGTACTTTCTGGTGATCTCAATCGCGCAGGCCGCGTCCGCCGCGGTCGCGGGAGCAGCCTTCGCCCGGTATAGCTACCCGGCCGTCCTGGCAGCTATTTCCGTGGCGACGGTGGCGGCGGCCGTCGGGTTTCGGATCCTTTGCGCACCGCGGTCTTGGACCAAACAAAATCAGTAACTTAGTCGGGATCCGGGCCTCAGAGCGGAAGGTCAGCAGCATTGACAGTTCTGGCCCCGGTGGTCGCGAATCTTGTCACTTCCCTGTGAGTTGCGATCTTTCGGACTGAGTCGGCTATTTTCGCTTTTTTCGAAGTTCTCTGTTGACAACGTCTGGTCGAACCAACTATGAATTCTAGCCGTCACCAATAAACTATCGGGCGGCAGGTAGAAGAACGGCGCGCGACCCGGGCTTGCAACTCATTCTCAATCCAGAAAGCGAGAGGCCAAAATGCTTACAACTCAACGTCGTACCGACGCGCGGATCAGCCTGAACGGTTGGTCAAGAAACTTTGCCTCGATCTCGCTGCTTGCGGTCCTGGTGCTCGGAATCTTCGGCATTCTGGCCGGATCCATGCAGGCACAAATCGGTGGATCAGGATCCATCAACGGCGTGGTGACCGATCAGACGGGGGCTGTCGTCGGCGGTGCGACCGTGACGGCGACCAACACGGCTACCAATGCCACGGCGACACAGACGACATCCAATGCCGGCACCTACGTTCTCTCGCCGCTGATGCCGGGGGACTACACCGTCAATGTTGTCGCAACGGGTTTCAAGACCTATACGCAGCAGCATGTCACCGTCGACGCGTTGCAGACGGTTACGGTTAAATCGCAACTCAGCCTTGGTGCGGCGAACGAAATCGTGACGGTCACCAGCGCGCCCCCGCAACTCGACACCACCGATGCCACCACCGGCTTCAACATGGAGAACGAGGATTACACACAGCTCCCGCTGCAGATCAATGGTGGCGTGCGCAACCCGACCAGCTTCGTCTATCTCACGCCGGGCGTCTCGCATGGCGGAGTCGCTGTGCAGACTGGAATCTTCAACGGCACCGGCAGCATTGGCCGTGTGGACGAGGTCTATATCGACGGTTTCCCCCAGACCTCGATCTATGAGCAGGGCGACCCGCGTTACGTCTCGAACATGATCTCGGTTGAGGCGGTCGACCAGTTCCAGGTCGTCACCGGCAACCAGGGTGCACAGTACCAGGGGATTGGCCTGGAGAACTACACGATCAAGTCGGGAACCAACCAGATCCACGGGGCCGTCTTCGAGTTGATGCGCACCACCGCGCTGGACACCTGGGGCTTCTTCGCTCCGTGGACCATCAATCCGGCAACCGGAACCGCCGTCAAGCCCAACGAACACCAGAGCGAATACGGGGTTGACCTGGGTGGACCCATCAAGAAAAACAAGCTGTTCTACTTCGGCAACTACGACGGCTTCTACTACCACAAGGACAACAATCCAACCTACGCGACGTATCCGACCGTGCTGATGCGCCAGGGCAACTTCAGCGAGTTGCTACCCGCTGGAACGACTGCCGCCAACTGCGCGGCCGGCACGGTAGCCGGCTGCATTTTCGATCCGACCAGTTGTCCCGCGGGCAGTCAGGCCGCCGGCACCTGCACCCGCACACCCTTCAACTACAACGGCGTTGCCAACACGATCAATCCATCGTTGATGGGCAACGCTGAGAAGTTCATGACCTCTTTCCTCAGCAAGGCGCCTCTCGCCAACGCCGCTCTGACGAATAACTTCCTGGGACAGATTCCCAGCTTCAGTTCTCACTGGTCCAATACCAACCGCGTCGACTGGAAGATTAACGACAAGCAATCCTTTTCGTTCATCTTCAGTGCACAGCGCGGCGCACCCTACGGCTATGGAAACAACGGATCCAACCCCGGTCCGCTGCCCTATGCCTCGGGACAAGGCTATGAGACCAAGAACAAGGTCTTCCTGCTGGAGCATACCTACAGCCTGACGTCGAACCTGATCAACCAGCTCAAATACGGCTACACGCGCTTCTGGGGTCCGGTCTTCAATCCCGATTACCGCAACCCGGGCTACGGCCTGGGCACCAACGGTGGTGTCACTGGCCTGCCGTCCGGACAGACCAGCCAATCCTTCCCAACAGTGACGTGGTCGGGAGGATCGAGCGTGGCCGGCACGGTTGCGAATACGCAATGGAGCGGCGACCAGGACTACAACTCCATGACGAACTACTACTCGCTTCTGGACAACGTGCAGTGGGTCCATGAAAATCATTCGCTTACCTTCGGTTTTGCGAAGGAGTGGCTGGGGCTGAACGAGTTCCAGTACTCCGCCGGGAGCCAGCCGCTGCAGATGGGTTACAGCAATGCACAGACTGCACTCTACAGCGGCTCGCAGCAGTCGACTACCACGGGCAACTCTTTCGCCAGTTTCTTTATCGGGCAGGTCAACAACGCTAACTTCACCCAACTGCCGTTCATCGATACCGGTGCGCGCATGAGGAACCTGTCGATCTATGCCCAGGATGACTGGCGCGTATCCCCGAAGCTCACCGTCAACCTCGGGCTGCGCTGGGACTACTATCCGCCGTACGTCGAGGCGCAGAATCGTTCCACCTGGTTTTCTCCAGCGGTCAACAACCCGCTTACCGGCAATCCCGGAGCTCTCGTTTTCGCGGGCAATGGTCCGTCTCCTACCTACTGCAACTGCAGCACGCCGATCAATATCTGGTACAAGAACTTCGGTCCGCGGCTCGGCGTGATTTACAGCATCGCTCCCACTACGGTGGTCCGCGCCGGCATGTCCATTACGTATTCGCATGGCACCGGCGTGCGCAACTCAACCTATCTTGGAACTGGAGTCCAGGGGCTGGCAGCCTCTCCCAGCTTCACAGCCTCCGCCGGTGGCGATGCGGCCTTCCTCCTGGACAGTGGCATTCCGGCCTACACCCTGCCGCCAATCATCTCCGCAAGTTACGGCACCTATAACACGTCGCTGGCTCACGGATCGGCTGTCGGTCTCTCGTATGCGGATCCGTACCTGGGCGATCGAGCACCCTATGCCACCAACTGGAATGTGGGAATAGAACACCAGCTGACCAAGAACATGGCCATGCAGGTGAACTACGTCGCCAGCCAGGCTCACTTCCTGCCGGTGGCCGCCTCCGGCGCGCGGGGTTACATCAGCAACTCACTGAGCCCCGTTTACTACAACCTGGGTAGCCTGCTCAATAAGGTCTATAGCCCGGCAGTGCTGGCGCAGGTTCAGGCCATCAACCCGACGATCACCGTCCCCTACTCCACCTTCGCCAACGGCACCATCGCGCAGATGCTGGCACCGTATCCGCAATACCAGAACGGCATCGGCGACACCTACGACAACATCGCCAACTCCAACTACAACTCGGCGCAGGTCGTCATCAAGCAGCGCATGTCCAATGGCCTGCAGTTCATGTTCAACTACACCTTCTCGGCGGAAATCGACAACAACGGAACCTACCGGGACGGCTATCTCAACTCCCGTATCGAGCGGAGCCGCGGCGTTATTGACGAACCAAGCATCGTCAATGCCACGTCGGTCTATCAACTTCCGTTTGGCGAAGGCCATGCCTGGGGTGACCGCAACACCTTCGAGCGGGAAGTTGCCGGCGGATGGCAACTCTCCGGTATTTACACCTACAACTCGGGCATTCCTCTCACCATCACCGGCAGCGGCTGCGTGACCCCAGGTGGCGGAACCTGTATGCCGAATTACAACCCCGCCTTCGGAGGCCCGGTTCGTACGAATGGCAGCTACGGGCGCGGCCAGACCGCGAAGAATCTCGTCAATTACCTCAATCCTGCGGCCTTCATCAACGCGACCAACACCGCGCTGTATCCCAACTACACCTTCGGCAACGTCGCCCGCACGAAGCCCTTCGGCTTGCGCGGACCGACGAGCTACGACCTCGACCTGAGCCTGAAGAAGAACATCAAGATCACCGAACGCTGGAACGCGGTCTTCGATGCCACCGCCATTAACGTCACCAACGTCGTCGTCTGGGGCCCACCCACAACCAACGTCGGCACCCCTTCCACATTTGGCCAGGTGAGCAGCGTTGCCAACAATTCACGCGACATCCAGCTCTCGCTAAGGATTAACTTCTAGCGAGAGGGAATGAGTTGACCTCCTTTGGCCGGCGCCCCCGACCTCCACGGGCGCCGGCATTTCTTTGACGGACAGCGTTTGCAGACAAACGAATTACCAAAGATCAGTTCCCTTTTCGGAGGAATGTTTTAGTATCGTGGACAGGATCAGTGAGTGCACCTCAGCCGAGCCGGATACGGCTCTCAGAGGAGACGCCATCAGCAGCTTTGACCAGAAGATTGATCGCACCCCCGATGCAGTCCCGACTCGCCGCCTTACCGCGGGCGAGGTGACCCGCAAGCGGTTACAGCAGGTTGCACTCGATCTGTTCTGGAAAAAAGGCTATCGTTCCACAACCACGCGCGACGTCGCCGCCTGTCTTGGTGTCCAGCAGGCATCGCTGTACTACCACATGAAGACCAAAGAGGATCTGCTGCACGGGATCTGCTACTCCTCGTTCCTCCAGGTGGTCGAGAATGCCGAAGCTGCCGTGGCCGCCGCCGGCAATCCGTGGGAAGCGATCCGCGGAATGGCACAGAGCCATTTGACGACGACGCTACAGTATCAGAAGGAATTTTCGGTCAGCCTGATTGAGTGCCGCGCGCTGGGGCCGGACTACCGGGCCGAGATTGAAGCGCTGTGGTCGCGGTACCACATGGTCGCCTACGAGGTGCTGGATGAGGCCAAGGCCGCAGGGCTGATCCGCACTGACGTCCCGAACAAATACATCTACACGCCGCTGATGTGTACGTTGAACTGGGCTGCATTGTGGTATCGCCAGGGCAAGGGCATGAGCGTGGGCGAGCTGGATCAGCTCTACGCCAAGGTGATCTTCGACGGCGCCGCCAACCCTGATTTCCGCAGGAATATCCGGTCCGAAGCGATCTGCCGCAATTTGGAATTCCTGGTCGCGCCGATCGCGTCGTCCGCGCAGTTTGCCGTCAATGAGACCTACGCGCGGCTGCTCGACACCGCCTGCGCTCTGTTTGCGCGCAAGGGCTACTTTGCGACATCGATCCGCGAGATCGCCAGCGCGATGGGCATCCAGAAGGCGTCGCTGTACTACTACATCTCCAGCAAGGATGACCTGATCTACCAGATCTCGAAGACTGCGATGGAGAATGTGCGCGCCTGTGTTGAGTCCGCGCTGGCACAGGTGTCCGGCGCGGAAGAACGCCTCTACACGTTTATTGCGTCGCACGTCGCCGGCCTGTTGCAACATCAGAACTGGCACGCGGCCGCGAACGAAGAGTTGATGCACGCCTTCTCGCCCGAGCGGAAGAAGGAAATTATCGCGATGCGCGACGACTACGAACAAATGGCGCGACGGATCCTCGAGGATGCGCAGGCAGCAGGTCTGATTCGGTCGGATATTTCCGCGAAGTTCCTGGGCCTGATCCTGTTCGGGATGATCACCAATCTGTACTCGTGGTACCAGCCGGAGGTGGATGTCACGCCAACCGAGCTCGGATTCATTCTTGCCGACCTGTATATGTCCGGGATCGCTCCCACCAGAACTACCGCGTAGCTGGATTCACTTCGGATCCTGGGTCGTCTTTTCTTAACAGTGACCGGGCTATTTCCTGTTGACAGTTCAACATCCCGGAGCTAAAACTGTCAGTCGTTCGGTAGAATTACAAATCCCGCTGACCGATTCATCTTCGGGAAAATGTCGGATACGGAGAACCGCATTGATGCTTTCTGCAGAGCTACAGGACGGCTTGAAGCGGTTTTCGTGGGGTGTGCTGGCTGTTCTGTTGGCAGTCTCAACTCCCGCCTCATCTCAGCCAGCCAACCCAGTGCCGATCGACTTTTCTTATGCCGGATACGAGGCCGGCGCTCCAATTCCCTTCGTCAAAGCGGGGCTCGTGGTGAAGCCGTCCGGAGGGGACGACACGGCTCTGATTCAAGGTGCGCTCGACAAAGTCGCGGCGCGCCCTCTCGGAGCGGACGGATTTCGCGGTGCGGTGCTGCTGGCGACTGGGCGGTTCCGCGTGAGCGGACAGCTTCATCTGCGCGCGAGCGGAGTGGTGCTGCGCGGCTCGGGTCGAGGTGCTAACGGGACCACTGTCGTCGCGGACGGGATCGGTCGCAGGGCGCTGATTGAAGTAGGCGCGGAGAAGGATGTCCCGCTTGATGCGCCGATCGCCATCGAGGAGGATGTTGCCGCGGGTGGGCGCAAGCTGCACTTGGCCTCGACTGCAGGCTTGAAGGTTGGCGACCACGTCGTGGTGCGGCGACCCAGCACCGACGAGTGGATCAACGCGATCGGCATGACCGGGCTGCCGGGAACGTTCGCGAACCAGCGGCTGGACTGGAAGCCCGGCTCGCATGACCTGGTGTGGGATCGGACGATCGCGGCCATCGATGCGCCGGCGAACGTGGTGGAAGTCGACGCGCCCATTACGACGGCGCTCGAGCACAAGTATGGCGGCGGGACCCTTGCGCGCGTCAGCGACGATACCGCGCCAGAGCACATCGGCATTGAGAACCTCGCCCTCGAAAGCACCTTTGACGGCAGCCGTCCGAAGGACGAAGAGCACTCGTGGATCGCGGTGCTCCTGGATCACGTCGAGGACGCGTGGGTGCGCGCTGTGACGGCGCGGCACTTTGTCAGTTCCGCCGTGCGCGTCAACCTGCGCGGCCGCCGCATCACGGTGGAGAACTGCCGCAGCGAGGCGCCGGTGTCCGAGGAGGCTGGATACCGCCGGCAGTCGTTCCTGCTGTACGGACAACAGGTGCTTGTCCAACACTGCCACAGCGAGGCAGGGATGAACGACTTCGCCAGCGGCATGCTCGCGGGCGGCCCGAACGTCTTCCTCGACTGCGAGGCCACGGGTTCGCTCGAAGCGAGCGGAGCGTTTGAAGGATGGTCGTCCGGAGTGCTGTATGAGCAGGTACACGTGCCGGATGCGCGGCTGCAACTGGTGTACGACTTCTCTCGCGCGCAGGGTGCGGGCTGGACCGCGGCGAATTCGCTGATCTGGAACTCGACCGCAAAGAGCGTCGATGCCGTTGGGCCGCCGGATGCACGCAACTTCGTGGTGAACTCCAGCGATCCGCTGTACGAGAAGGAACTAGAGGCGCGCACGGGCAGGCATCTCGCGAAAACGGGACCAGCGATCGCCGACTCCTTGCAAGGAGTTCCGGAGTTTGGCCCAGGCGACGTGACGGCAGCCGCCGAACCTGCGCCTGCTTTCCATCCCGTGCAGATTGTGAACGGGCGCTTCGTTCTCGACGGCGACGTGATCTGGGGACCGTCGCAGACCGAGGCGTGGTGGCGCGGCGATACCTCGCTGTATACGGCAGCGTTGTCGACCGGTTCCAGCGTGACCCGCTTCATGCCTGGCGTGACCGCGCCCGGCGAGACGGAAGATCTCGAGGAGATGGTCGCGCGCATGAAGAGCCGGGGAACGATCTCGATCCAGGTAAATCCAGGGCTTTGGTACGAGCATCGACGGGATTCGCACAACGTGGAGCGGCGCGCAGATGGCGATGTATGGGCGCCGTTCTACGAAGTTCCGTGGGCGCGCAGCGGCAAGGGCGTTGCTTGGGACGGATTGAGCAAGTTCGATGTCTCGAAGTACAACCCGTTCTACTTTGCGCGCGAGCGCGAGTTTGCGAAGGATGCGAGTGAAGCCGGCTTGATGGTCTTCTACGATCTCTACAACACGCATAACGTGCTGGAGATTGGGCCGCACTGGATCGACTACGCATGGCGACCCGCCAACAACGTCAACGACACGGGACTGCCGGAACCGCCGCCGTTCAAGCCGCACGGACGCAACGACGTTGGCAATGAGTTCTTCAGCACGGAGTATGCGCCGTTGCGCGAGCTGCATCGCGCGTACATGCTGCATACGTTCGACGAGATGGCTGACTTCCCCAACGTGATCTTCGGCATCGCGTATCAGTATGCCGGGCCGCTTTCGTTCGAGCAGTTCTTCCAGGACACAGCGCGCGAGTGGGAGCAGAAACATCCCGGCAAACATATCCGCATCGCGCTGACCACGAGCAAGCAGTCCAGTGACGCGATTCTTGCCGACCCGGTTCGTTCGCGGCAGGTCGCTGTCGTGGACATGCGGTACTGGGAGTACGAACCTGACGGCACGCTGTTCGCGCCGAAGGCCGGCGAGAATCACGCGTTCCGCGAGCTGATCTCGCAGGCCTTTCCCGGCTACACCGACACGCCACCGGTGACGACGCCGGAGATGGTCTACAAGGAGACTCGCGAGTATCGCGACAAATACACGGACAAGGCGTTGATGCCGATGGAAGAAGGCGCTGGGCCGATTCCGATCCTGATGGCGGGCGCGGCGGCGCAGTCGGCGCTGGTCGGAGGGCGGCCGCCGGGGCCGACGCCGACGGCACAGCAGGCGGCGACGGCGATGTATCCGCTACGCACGACGGCGCCGACGCAAGCTTCGAACCGTGTGAATCCGGATCGGATTGTCGAGCAGTTTGTTCACACGTATCTTGCCAAAGAGCTGATGAAGATGTCGCCGAAGGATGGATGGGTGGCTGCGCCGGAGCGGACGTGGGTGCTGGCCGGCGGCGCGGACGAGCCGGTTCTGATCTACTCGCTTTCGGGTGCGGACATTGCGCTGACGAGCGCGTTGCCGGCGAAGAGTTACAAGGCGATGTGGTTCGATCCGCGCACCGGAGTGACGCAGGATGCGAACACCGTGTCTGGCTCGGCGCAGACTGCACTGACGAAGCCGGATGAGCGGGAGTGGCTGCTGCTTCTGTCGCCGCAGTGAACCCTGGCACCTTGCTCAGGGGCTGAAGAGAGTGCGAACAATGCGTGTGGCCCGTCGAAACGAATGCCCGGGGTTAAAACCCCGATGGATTTGACGCGAGTTACCGCGGGCTGAAGCCCGCTGCTACTCCCAAAAACACGCGGTGCGGAGGTTTTCATCAACCACCGACCTTGTGGAAGCCGGCTCGCTGCATGGCGAGGGGGACTTCAGGGTTGCGCGCGAAGGTTTCCCAGACAAAGCCGGAGCGCAGGTTCTCCGCCATGAGGACCGCGATGCCGAGGTCGATGCCGAGTACGTCGGGATCGTACCAATTGGCGTCGGGATGGAGGGCGTCGCAAAAGCCGTAGCGGCCCCAGGCCTTGTCGCCGTAGCGGTCCTTGAGAGAGCGCTGCACGCGAAGACACTCTGCCGGAAGAAAAGGAAGCGAGCCGGCAGTGGCATAGGGAACGACTGAGCCGTCGACGCCGCCGAAGCCGCTGTTCGGATCGCACGATGGTTCGCCGGCGCGGGTTCGGCAGCCAGGGCCTCCCCAGGCGGTGTAGCCGTGCTGCGAGTCGGAGGCGGAGATGCCCCAGTAGTCCGGCGAGTAGGGTTTGCCGAGTTGGAGGCAGAAGGCCAGGTGAGCGCGCGTCGCGGTGATGGAGTTGTCGAAGTAGTTGGCGTACTTGTCGCGCTGGTTGCGGAAGTCGAACCACGCGTGGCTGTATTGGTGGGTGAAGAGAGGATCGTTGGCGCTGATGTAGTCAAACCCCTTGTACTGCATGCGCGGGCGGGACCATGCGTCCCAGGTGGATGGGTCGACGGGATGAGTGGGCGATCCGAGGGCGAGCAGGTAGATCATCATCAGCTCGCAGTAGTGGCTCCAACGCGCATCGATGAATTTGTCGTTGCGCACGCCCATGGAGAAGGTCGGGCCGCCGTTGAGCATCCAGGGCCAGTCGACGCGTTCATAGATCGTGGTGGCGAGGCGGACGACTTCTGCGTCGTGATGGAAGTGGGCGCGGGCGGTGAGAATTCCGCAGAGCAGGAGTGAGGTATCGATGGAGGAGATTTCGCTGCCGCGGAAGGGCTCGCCGGTTTCGAGATCGGTGAAGTGGTAGAAGAAGCCGTGCGTGTTCGGCAGCGTGTCGCAGTGGTAGCGGAGGGTGCGGCGAACCTGCTCGAGAATGCGCGCGGTGGGCTGGTAGCGGCGCTTGTCGGCGATGCAGTGCGCAGTGATGCCGAAGCCGGTGGCGGCGATCGAGGCCATGCGGCGCGAGTCCAGCGCGCCGGTGGTCTGCCACTTTGCGCGGTCGAGGACCTGGCCGGTGTTGGGGCTGGCCTGCTCGGCGAAGAAGAGACAGCCGCGGCGCTCGATGTCGTCGAGAAGGGCGTGGTCGGCGGGGGTGAGGTTGAACGTTGCGGCGTCGAGGCACAGGTCTGGCGTCGCCAGAGCCGAGGCGGCGAGGAGCTTGAGGAGGGTGCGGCGGTCTAGAGCCATGGGTACCCCCCCCTCCCCCTATATACCCTGCAAATGATGAAAGCAGAAGAGATAGGTCCGGACCTGGTGCATTTTTTGCGTTTCCGCGTGGGGATGGAGCGGGAGAGCACGGAGGAAGTCGGCGGGTTGGTCCGAATGGCCATGGACAAATTTACCCCTATTTAAATGATACGAGTTTCACCATAACTCATCGGTACTTTTAATTTTTGGAGTAAGTGGTTTGTTTGTAGATGGTTGAGATGTTTTGCGGAGGCTTGGGGGCTTGACATGCGGATTTGCTGGGGTTTTCGGGCCTTTAATATTCGAGCAGTTAATTAGAAAACGAAGATTCGCACTGACTGCCTAAAAAATGCCACATCCTTTTGGGAATGAATCGAGGTTCAATTTTCTGTGGGCGTCTTGTCCAGATGATCGATCACAATCGTCTCTACCGGCACCTTCGCCGATTCCAGCTTGATGCCCATTTCCTCTTGCAGAGCGGTGAAAATCGAGGGCAGCGCCGAGTCCGCATCGCTCTCGGGAGCAAATCGCAGCTTCACCTCATAGTCTCCAGAGGCACCCGTCTTATCTGCCACCGGGCGCTTCAACGTAGCCGTCAGCATCCCGGCAAAAAACCGCATCGTCGTGTTGAGCAAGGTGATCGAGCCTGGCCTTCCGCTTCCGCCCCTCGGGGAGCCTGGTTGCGCCGGGGTCAGCT
>Ga0102924_1001207_pt1 | contig 30404 bp, 23 predicted proteins | sample PaiPotPPM11metaG_FD_80116 | JGI IMG/M metagenome (GOLD analysis project Ga0102924, IMG submission 80116) | Iron sulfur acid spring bacterial and archeal communities from Banff, Canada, to study Microbial Dark Matter (Phase II) - Paint Pots PPM... ... | reverse complement strand
TCGCTCGGGTTCGTCGGCGAGTCGCGTCTGCGCGGTCCCGCCTGACCAGGTGCCCGCCCGGCGATGGAGCGCAGATGACCGACCCGAGTGCGCCGCCGCTGCGGCGCACCCCGCTGACCAGCGTGCACGAGCGCCTCGGCGCCACGCTGACCGGATTCGCCGGATGGCAGATGCCGCTGCGGTACGGCAGCGAGACCGCGGAGCACAAGGCGGTGCGCACGGCGGCCGGGCTCTTCGACCTCTCGCACATGGGCGAGATCGCGGTCACCGGGGCGGAGGCCGCGGCCGCGCTGGACTACGCGCTGGTCGGGCAGCCGTCCGCGCTGGCCCCCGGCCGGGCCCGGTACACGATGATCTGCGCGGCCGACGGCGGGATCCTCGACGACCTGATCGTCTACCGGCTCGCCGACGAGGAGTTCCTGGTCGTGGCGAACGCCGCGAACACGCCGGTGGTCGCGGCCGAGCTGACGGCGCGGGCGGCCCGGATGCGCGCGCAGGTCACGGACCTGACCGAGGACTACGCGCTGATCGCCGTGCAGGGCCCGAACGCGGCCCGCATCCTGGCTCCGCTGACCGACGCCGATCTCGCCGCGGTCAAGTACTACGCCAGCTACCCGGCGACCGTGGCCGGCGCCCGGCTCTTGCTGGCCCGCACCGGATACACCGGCGAGGACGGCTTCGAGCTGTTCGCCCGGCCGCAAGACGCGGAACGGCTCTGGGAGGCGCTCATGACGGCCGGCGCTGGCGACGGCCTGGTCCCCGCGGGCCTGGCCGCGCGGGACACGCTCCGCCTGGAGGCGGGGATGCCGCTGTACGGCAACGAACTCGGGCCCGACGTGACGCCGTACGAGGCGGGCCTGGGCCGGGTGGTGAAGCTCGACAAACCGGGCGACTTCGTGGGCCGGGCCGTGCTCGCCGAGCGCGCGCAGAAGGACCCGGAACGCGAGCTCGTCGGGCTGGCCGGGCGTTCCCGGCGCGTCCCGCGGCACGGTTACGCCGTGCTCTGGGACGGAGTGCCGCGCGGCACCGTGACCAGCGGGGCGCCCTCCCCGACGCTCGGGATGCCGGTCGCGATGGCGTACGTTGAGGCCGACGTGGCCCGCGAGGCGCGCGAGGCCGGGGCGGACGCCGCGCCCGGCCGGCTCGCGGTCGACGTCCGGGGCAGCGCCGAGCCCGCTGTCCTGGTCCCGCTGCCGTTCTATCACCGGCCGGCCTGATGCCGGCTCCACCCATCTATCACCGGCCGGCCTGATGCCGGCTCCACCCATCTATCACCGGCCGGCCTGATGCCGGGCTCACGCGATTACCACCGGCCGGCCTGCGGCCCGGATCACCGAACCCGCACGAGGAGAGTCACGATGACCGTTCCCGAGGAGCTGCACTACACGGCCGAGCACGAGTGGGTCGCGATCGACGGATCCACCGCCTCGGTCGGCATCACCGACCATGCCCAGAACGCCCTCGGCGACGTCGTCTACGTGTCCGTGCCCGCCGCGGGAAGCAAGGTGACGGCCGGCGAGCCGTGCGGCGAGGTCGAGTCCACCAAGTCGGTCAGCGACCTGTACTCCCCCGTCGACGGCGAGGTGACCGAGGTCAACCCGGAGGTCGAGGAGAACCCGGGGCTGATCAACTCCGACCCCTACGGGGCGGGCTGGCTGTTCAAGGTCGCCCTGCCCGGCACGTTGCCGTCCGGCCTGCTGTCCGCCGCCGAGTACGAGGACTTGACCAAGGAAGACGCGTGAAGCGATCGTGAAGGCGTGACGCCCGACCATCTGGAACGGTACGACGCGGCGACCGCGCACCTCGAGCCGCCGTTCGCCGTGGTGGACCTGGCGGCGCTGCGCGCCAACGGCGAGGCGATGACCCGGCGGGCGGCCGGGAAGCCGATCCGGCTGGCGAGCAAGTCGGTGCGCTGCCGCGAGCTGATCGGCCGGGTGCTGCGGACGGACGGCTTCCGCGGCATCCTGGCCTTCACCCTGCCCGAGGCGCTCTGGCTGGTCGAGAACGGGGTCAGCCAGGACATCGTGGTGGCCTACCCGACCGCCGACCGCAGCGCGCTGGCCCGGCTGGCCGCCGACCCGGTGGCCGCGGCCGCGATCACGGTCATGGTGGACACCCCCGAGCATCTCGACATGATCGAGAAGGCGGCCGCGGGCGCGGAGGACACAGTCGCCCTAACCACGGGCGGGGGGCACCCGGTCCAGGTGGCCATCGACATCGACGCCGGCTTCGTGGCGCTGCGCGGGCTGATGCGCGCGGGGGCGCGGCGGTCCACGATCCGGACGCCGGGCGACGCGGCCGCCCTGGCCCGGGCCATCGCCGCCCGCCCGGGCCTGCGCCTGACCGGGCTGCTGGCTTACGAGGCGCAGATCGCGGGCGTCGGCGACGACCCGCCGGGGCGGCCTCTCTACGGGCTGGCCGTCCGGTTCATGCAGCGCACGTCCGGCGCGGAGCTGGCCCGGCGCCGGGCCGAGATCGTGGCCGCGGTGCGCGCTGTCGCCCCGCTGGAGTTCGTCAACGGCGGCGGCACCGGCTCGGTCGAGAAGACCGCGGCCGAGGCGGCGGTGACCGAGATCGGCGCCGGGTCGGGGCTGTACCACCCGCGGCTGTTCGACAGCTACCGGGGATTCCGCGGCCGGCCCGCGGCGTTCTTCGCGCTGCCCGTGGTGCGCAGGCCGGGTCCTGGCGTGGTCACCGCGCTCGGCGGCGGCTACCTGGCCTCGGGCCCGGCCAACCGGGCCCGGCTGCCCGGCCCGTACCTTCCGCCCGGCTTGCGGCTCGACCGGCAGGAGGGCGCGGGTGAAGTGCAGACGCCGCTGCTCGGCGCCGCGGCCGACCGGCTGCGCATCGGCGACCGGGTCTGGCTCCGGCACGCCAAGGCCGGCGAGCTGTGCGAGCGCTTCAACGAGCTGCACCTGATCGAGGGCAGCACCGTCGTCGCGACCGTGGCGACCTACCGCGGTGAAGGCCAGGCGTTCTTGTAGCAGAAGAGAGTTGCCCGTGACCGAGCACGAGCTAGCGTCCTGGGTGCCACCCGCGAAGTCACCGGAGCGCCGCGCGGGCCGGATCGTCTTCTGGGTGCTGTTCGGGCTGGCCGGGGTGGTGCTGGCGGCCAGCGTCGTGACCCTGATCGTGATCAGCCGGGTGGTCTACCCGGTGACCACCCCGACCATGGAGAACACGGTCCTCCCGGGCGACCATCTGCTGCTCGCCCCCGGGTCGGGACTGCGCCGTGGCGACGTGGTCGTCTTGCAGGTCCCGGTCCAGGCGTCCGGCACGACCGGCGTGTTCGTGAAGCGCGTGATCGGCCTGCCCGGCGACCACGTGGCCTGCTGCAACGCGAAAGGCCAGGTCACCGTCGACGGCAAGGCGCTGGACGAGACGTATCTCTATCCCGGCGACCGGCCGTCGGAGGCGGCCTTCTCGGCCCGGGTCGGCCCGGGACAGATCTGGGTCATGGGCGACCGCCGCAACATCTCGGTGGACTCGCGCAAGTGGGGCCCGGTCCCGCTGAGCGGGGTGGTGGGCCGCGTACAGCTGGTCGAGCGCAACTTCAAGTTCACCACGCTGCGCACCCCGCAGGCGTTCACCGCCGCGGGCCTCGCGCCGACCGACACGCGCCCCGACTACTACGCCGTGCTGGCGCTGGCCGCCGCCGGGGCGGTGGCCGCGCTGGTGGTGCTGGCCGTCTTCGGGATCACGCGCTTCGCGTTCCGGCAGCGGCGCACCCCGCAGCGCCCGCGCCCTCCCCTGCCGTCCCCGGGAATAGCACCTGGTGGAGCCGGTTTTGGGGGGGAGGGAACCGGCTCCACCAGGCGGCCTTCGGCTGACGTCTAGCCGCTGCAGCTCGACGCGTAGATGAACGGCTTGATGCTCGAGTCGGTCATGTTCTGCGAGGTGACCGCGATCAGCGGGGTGGCGATGTTCTTGGTCACCGGCTTGCCCTCGATCGCGTTCAGCGCCTGCTTCACGCCGTCGGCACCCTCGAGCGCGGGCTCCTGGGCGATGGCCAGCTGGATGGTCCCGGCGGACATCATCGTCATCTGCTGCGCGTCGGCGTCGAACGTGGCCAGCTTGATCTTGCCGGTCTTGTGCGCGTGCGCGATGCCGGACGCGACGCCCTCGGCGGTGATGACGTTCGCGGCGAACGCCCCGTTCAGGCTGGAGTTCGCGGCGATGTCACCCTCGATGAACGAGGTGGCCTGGCCGACGCTGTCGGCGTCGTCGTTCTGCTCGGCGAGCAGCTTGATCCCGGGGAACTTGGCCGCCATCTCGGCCTGGAAGCCCGCGATCCGGGCGTCGGTGGTGGACACGCCCTTGGCCACGCTGATCACCGCGACCGTGCCCTTTCCGCCCAGCAGGTTGCCGAGCGTGTCCGCGGCGAGCTTGCCGCCCGCGGCGTTGTCCGAGGAAATCCGGGACAGGCCGATCGAGGAGTCAGCCGCCGAGGTATCCACAAAGATGATCTTCGTACCACCCCGCTGGACCTTGAGCAGGTCGGAGTCGAGGGCGGCGCTGTCGGTCGGCGCGACGATCAGCGCGTCGGGCTTCGTGACCTCGGCCGAGTCGATGAGCGGCTTCTGCTCCGGGACGCTGAACGTCGCCGGGCCGTTGACGGTCAGCTTGACCCCGAGCTTCTTGGCCTCGGCCTCCGCGCCGCATTCCATCGTGACGTAGAAGTCGTCGCTCTTGGTCCCGACGATCAGTTCCATGGTCTTCGGGCCGCTGCTGCCGCCGCTGCCCGAGGAGCCGCAGCCGCTGATGGCGCTCGCCGCGAGCGCGACGACGGCTACTCCGGTGACCGTCGCGGTTAGTGGTCTCCGCATTCATTCCTCCTGTGCGATATGGCCGCCGGCTGCACGGCCGCTGTCTGGCCGCGGCCCCCCGAACCGCCTGAGCTGCAGGCCCGCCCACCGGGCCCGGCTGCCGCCGCGCTGCCGACGGCGGAGCTGATCGAGGTACACGGCGGCCACGAGCACCGCGCCGATGGCCACCTGCTGCCAGTAGATGTTCTCCCCGATGATCACCAACCCCTCCACCAGCACCGTCGAGATGGCCAGGCCGATGACGGTGCCGAGCATCGTGCCCCGCCCGCCGAACAGGCTGGCGCCGCCGAGCACGACGGCGGTGATCACCTCGAGGTTGTCGAACGAGTGACCGGCGATCGTGGTGGAGTCGAACGACGCCAGCGACAAGATCCCGCCCACCCCGGCCAGCAGGCCGGCCAGCGCGTAGATCTTGATCAGGTGGCGGTCGACCGGGATGCCGGCCCGCCGCGCGGCCTCCGGGTTCGAGCCGATCGCGTAGGTGTACCGGCCGAACCTGGTGTACGCCAGGACCAGGCCGCCCACGATCGCGATCGCGAAGCTGATCACGATCAGCCACGGGATGCCGACCACGCTGCCCAGGCCGATGGTGTTGACCAGCCGGTTCGGCACCGTGCGGAGGTCCGCGCCGTTGGTGATCAGGTACGAGACCCCCTCGCCGGCCGCGTAGAACCCCGCGAGCGTGACGATCAGCGGCTGGACCTTGGCCTTGGCCACCAGGAACCCCTGCATCGCGCCCCAGCCGAGGCCGGTGCCCAGGCCCAGCAGGGAGCCGATCGCGATCGTGCCCCAGCCGGCGCCCGCGCCGCCGTGGTGCAGGCAGAACAGGTCGGCCACCACCCCGGCCAGGACCAGCACGGAGCCGACCGACAGGTCGATGCCGGCGGTCAGGATGACGAACGTCTCCCCCACGGCCATGACCAGCAGCCACGCCGCGTCCTGGCCCATCAGCGAGAAGTCGGTGAGCGTGAAGAACTTGCCCGGCGCCTTGACGGTGAAGAACACGACGAGGATGACCAGGGCCAGCAGTGTCCAGGTCTCGCTCGCGGCCAGCGTCCGGCGGCCGAGGCCGACCAGGTCCGCTGGCAGCCGCCCGGCCCGGGGAGCGCTCGGCGGAGCCGGCGCGGCTGACGAGCCGCTGGCCGGCGGCGTTCCGGCGTCCTCCGCCCGTGGGTCCTGTGACTGCGGGTCCTGCGGCTGCGCGTCCTCCTGACGTACCTCGCCGTCGGTCACGGCGCCTCCCTCCGGCCCGCGCCGTTGCTCAGCTCCAGGGCGCCGGTCATCGCGCCGACCAGTTCGTCGACGGACGTCTGCGCGGCGCTGTAGGTGGCGACCCGCCGGCCCATCCTGAGCACCTCGACCCGGTCGGCGACCGCGAGCACCTCGGGCATGTTGTGGCTGACCAGCACGACGGACACGCCGCGGTCGCGGACCCGGCGGATCGTGTCGAGCACCCGGCCGCGCTGGACCACGCCGAGCGCCGCCGTGGGCTCGTCCATGAAGATGATCCGGCTGGCGAAGATGACCGCGCGGGCCACCGCGACCGACTGGCGCTGCCCGCCCGACAGCGTCCCGACCGGCGACCGCACGTCGGGGAGCTGGATGCCGAGGCCGGCAAAGGCCGTGACCGCGCGCTCGCGCATCGCGCGCCGGTTCAGCACGTGCAGGAACGGCACCAGGTAGATCTCCCGGCCCAGGTACAGGTTGGCCGCGGAATCCAGGTCGGGCGCCAGGGCCAGGTCCTGGTAGACGGCCTCGATCCCGTGTCGGCGGGCGTCGACCGGGCTGCTCAGCTGGACCGGCGCGCCGTCGACGAGGATCTCGCCGCTGTCCGGCCGGATGGCCCCGACCAGCGTCTTGACCAGCGTGCTCTTGCCGGCCCCGTTGTCGCCGATGAGCGCGACGACCTCGCCGGGAAGCGCCGAGAAATCCGCGCTGTCCAGGGCCAGCACATGCCCGTAGTGCTTGGTCACCCCCCGGGCCTCGAGCACGGGTTCTGTCATCCGACCGCATCTCCTGATAACGTTCACATCACGTGGCGAGATTCTTTAGGTAGCCGCGCTGCATGTCAAGAGGGATTGCCTTCGATGCCATCGAAACGGTACCAATGCTTGATACATGGGTGTCAAGTGGGCGGCTGCGCGGCCGTGCCCGAGCCCGGCGCACAGCCTGCGGCGACGCGGCCCAGGGGCGCCGCACGAGCCGGATCCTAGGCGGGATATGGTAACGATCTCATCACATGACCGGGGGGCTAGGTGAGCACGCGGCCGACCATGCGGGACGTCGCGCAGGCCGCAGGGGTCAGCGCGATGACCGTGTCACGCGTGGTCAACGGCGAGCCGACGGTGCTGCCGGAGACGGCCGCCCGGGTCGAGCGGGCCATCCGCCGCCTCGGCTACCAGCGCAACGAGGCCGCGCGGCGGCTGCGCCGCAAGGGCCAGCCCACGCTGACCATCGGCCTGCTGGTCGACGACCTGGCCAACCCGTTCTTCGCCGCGCTCGCGGCCGCGGTCGAGGACGCGGCGCGGCTGCGCGACTACGTGGTGCTGATCGGCAGCTCCAACGACAGCCTGCGCCGGGAACGCGAGGTGGTGTCGGCGTTCTGCGCCCGGCAGGTCGACGGGATGATCGTGGTGCCGGTGGCCGGGAACCACCGGTTCCTCAAGGACGAGATCGCGCGCGGCACCAAGGTGGTCTGCGTGGACCGGCCCGCCGACGGCCTGCAAGTGGACAGCATCCTGGTCGACAACCGCGCGGGCGCGCGCAAGGCCGTCCGCCACCTGCTGGACCAGGGGCACCGGCGGATCGGCTACCTCGGCGACCGCGAGGACATCTGGACCATCCAGGAACGGTACGCGGGGTTCCGCGACGCGTTCGCTGACATCGGCACCGAGCCGGACCCGGCCCTGGTCCAGCACGGGCCGCGCAGCCGTGAGGCGGCCGCCCGGCTGGCCGCGGCGCTGCTCAGCCTGGCCGACCCGCCGACCGCGCTGTTCACCACGACCGACCTGATCACCATGGGCGCGATCGACGCCCTGTACGGCCAGGCCGACCGGGTCGCGCTGATCGGGTTCGACGAGTTCGCGCTGGCCGACAAGCTCAGCCCGCCGGTGACCGTGGTGGCCCAGGACCCGGCCACGCTGGGGGCGACGGCGGCCCAGTTGCTGTTCGCCCGGATCTCCGGGGACACCTCGCCGCCCCGCGAAGTCATCCTGATGACCCGCCTGGTCATCCGCGGCTCCGGCGAGGTGCCCCCGCGCGGGCCGCTGGTGAGATCAGCGCCCCCGGGTAGCAGGCGGTGACTGCGCCCGCTGGCTGAGCGCCTTGGCGAAGGCCTGGATGCACTGGGCGAGCTGGCTGGTCGACATCGCGGCCGGGTTGGCGCCGCAGCCGGAGGCGGCACCGCCGCCGCTGGCACCGGCGCTGGCCGCGGGGCCCTGGCCGGTGAGCCGCCCGGGCAGGGAGACCAGCGCGGGCGTGACCGTGGCACTGCTCGACATGTCGATGTAGTCCTGGGTGACCCCGTCGATGTCGACGAAGCCGCGCCACATCGACGGGCCGTAGGGGATGACCTCCAGCAGTTCGCCGCCCGACCCGGAGGCCAGCAGGGACGGGGCGACCTGGTTGATGTAGGTCGTCATCCGGCTCTGCAGCACGGTCATGCTGGTCTGGTTGGCCTGGTCGCTCTGCACGTAGACCACGAGCGGGTTGAGTCCCGGGCCCACCTCGTCGGCCCGTTCCACCGCGTACGCCACCACGGCCTGGGACCCGCTGTTGCGCGGGGTGAGCGGGGTGACGAAGTACAGATGACCGTCGGTGATCTGGCGCTCAACCGGGATCACGATGACCGGCCGCGCGGAGATGCCCCGGCCGCGGCAGAAGCCCGAGATGTCGCGGTCGGTGTAGACCAGTGACGGGAACCGCTGGGCGATGAGGTTGCGCAGGCTGTCGCCGCCGGTGCCGTTGAACGCCCGGTTGAAGCCGTCGGACCCCTCGAACTGGCAGATGCTCACCATGTTGGACTCGCCGTTCCAGACCGCCACCCCCTCGGCCGGGCGCGTCCCCGAGCCGTCCAGGATGGCCGTCCACACCCCCTGTCCCGGGGTCGCGCCCGGCAGGTAGTGCACGGTCGGCGACATGAGGTTGACCTGCGAGGCCAGCGCCGCGCTGTCGGACATCATCGTGGTGGCCGCCTCGTACGAGGCGGTGCGCGGCGCGAAGTCGAAGTCGGGCATGGACCCGATCCGGATGCACGACGGGACTCCGGCCGTGCCCACGTAGGCGCAGGCGCTACCGCGCGGGGCCCGGCGCGCGCTGTCGGTGAGCGGCCGCAGCGAGGACGGCGCCGGGTTCAGCCCGGGGGCGCAGAACACGGTGCCGCGCGCGTAGTAGCTCACCGCGCGCAGGTCGTTGTCCCAGAGTCCGCGGACCGCGTACACCCCGCTGGCGCCCATCGCCGCCACGACCACGATCACGCCGATGCGGACCGGCCATTCCCGCCGGCCCTCGGCGATGATGTCGATGGTCAGCAACAGCGTGCCGACCAGGCCGACGAACAGCCAGATCAGGAACAGCGGCGCGGGGTCCACCAGCGAGTCGTGCGGGAACAGCTCGGCCTGCAGGAGCAGCACATAGCTCTGGGCCTGGTGGCCGTAGCCGCCCAGAAGGACGTCGCTGATCAGCCAGATGATCACCGCGCCGACCGGCATCCACAGCCACCACGCGGCGACTAAGCAGACCCGGCGCCCGATGCGGATGCCTGCGTAACGGGGGGAAGTCCGCTTCGCCACGGCTGGCCTCCTCGCGCCCAGGGGCGCGTGTCCGTAGGGCCCCCTCATTCCGGACAACGTTCGTGCGGCCGGGCAAAGTTCGCGCCGAGCCGGCCCTTTCGCGACCTTTTTGGGGGAATGGTTACCCGTCGAGGCCGAGGGCGCGCAGCAGGCCCTGGAGGTAGCCGATCGCGTAGGCGCGGCCGCGCGAGCAGTAGGCCGCCGAGGACGTGTCGCCCCAGGTACCGGGGTCGCCGACCATCGCCGGGACGTGGTCGTCGATGACGAAGCCGTCGAATCCGGCACCGGCCAGCCGGCGCAGCACCGCGGCCGGGTCGTAGTTGCCCTCGCCGAGGAAGCACTCGCGGAAGCTCGGGACGACGCCCTGCACGTCGCGGAAGTGCACGTAGCAGATCAGCCCCCGCGGCCCGAAGAAGTCGATCACCTCGTTGACGCTGCGCTCGCCGTCCATCTCCGAGACCGTGCCCAGGCACAGGTCGATCCCCCACGCCGGGCTGCCGCGGGCCGCCCGGTACGCGCCGACCAGGCCGTCCGGTGAGGTGAAGATGCGCGCCGCGCCGCCCAGCGGCACGTCGACCGGCGGGTCGTCGGGGTGCAGGGCCAGGCGGACACCGGCCTGCTCGGCCACCGGGAGCACCGCGTCGAGGAAGTACTGGTGGTTGGCCCGCAGCTGGCCGGCGGTGATCGGCTCGGCCAGCGCCTCGGCCGGGGTGAGCTTGTAGCCCGCGAGCGCGTTCCCCGCGCCGGCGTCGGCCAGGTCGAACGCGGTGACCTGCGCGCCGCCGCGGCCGGCCCCGGCCATCTCGGTGCGCCACACGTAGGTCGGCAGGAAGTTGTAGCCGAGCAGCGTGATCCCGGCCGCGCCCAGGTTGCGGATCGTGGCCTGATAGTTCTCGATCTGCTGGTCACGGCCGTCCGCGCCGCGCTGGATCTTGGTGAAGTGGGCCGGGGGGACGTTTTCCAGGCCGTCGAGGGCGAGCCCGGCCGCGGCGCAGCGGTCGCGCAGCGCGCGCAGCTCCGCAACGCTCCAGTAGCCCTGCTCGCCGGGCAGGTCGGCCGGGGCGTGCAGCTGCACGCCGCGCAGGCCGAGCTGGCGGGCGAACGCGATCACGGTGTCGTCGAGCCGCTCGACGTGACCCATGGACAGCCGGATTCCCATGCTCAGACCTCATTCCCCGGATTCCCGGGACCGCCCGGCGCCTCCGGCAGCGCGACGGGCAGCCCGGCCAGCAGGCCGCCGTCGACCCGGACCTCCCCGCCGGTCACGAAGCTGGCCCGCGGGCCGGCCAGGAAGCCGACCACCTCGGCCACCTCGGCGGGCCGCGCGACCCGGCCCAGCGGATGCGAGCGGCCCCAGCCCGCCACCGTCCGCTCGGCTCCCGCCGCGCTGCCGTCGCTGAACAACCGGGCCGAGCGGCGCAGCATCGGGGTGTCGACCGAGCCCGGGCACACCGCGTTCACCCGGACGCCGCGGGCGGCCTCGTCGATGGCCAGCGAGCGGGTCAGGGCGTTCAGCGCTCCCTTGCTCGCCGCGTAGGCCGCCACGCCGGACTGGGTGGCCAGCGCCTGCACCGACGACACGATCACGATCGCTCCGCGGTCGCTGCGCCGCAGGTGCGGCAGGGCGGCCCGGGCCGCGAAGAACACGCCCTTGACGTTGACCGCGAACACCTCGTCCCAGGTCGCGTCGTCGGTGTCGGCCGCGGTCCCGTAGGCCTGGATGCCCGCGCAGGTGACCAGGATGTCCAGTGACCCGAAGGCCGTCACGGCCGCCGCCACCGCGGCCTCGACCGAGCGCGGGTCGCGCACGTCGGCGGCGGCCGGCACCGCGCTCCCGCCCCGGCTGGTAATCGCGCCCGCCACCACGCCGGCCTCCGCGGCGTCCACCGAGCACACCGCGACCGAGGCGCCCTCGGCGGCCAGCAGCTCCGCCACGGCCCGGCCGATCCCGCTCGACCCGCCGGTGACCAGCGCCACGCTTCCGGCGTGCTCGTTCACGTCGCCCGACGTTACTCCGGGGTTGGGTGCCCCGCGGGGAGCGCCCCGCGGCGGGCGCCCCGCGGTCGCGGCCCGGCAGGCGCCTCCCGCGGCCGTTCCGATAATTTGTTAATAAGGGTCTTATAGGGTATTACGTGCATCACGCCCATATCCGCCCCGATGGAGGATGTCCGATGACCCGAACGCCCCGGTCCCGCCGCGCCCGGCCCGCAGGCCGGATCCGACGAGCGTGGCCGGCGATGATCGTGCTCGCGGCCGCGCTCGTCCTGGGCGGCGGGGCGCCGGCCGGCGCGGGCCTGGTCGGCGGCGCTCGCGCGGCGGGCGCGGCCGGCGGCGGGGCAAGCCCGGACGGGGTGTGCGCCAAGACCGCGGCCGGGGAGCTGGCCGACTGCCCGGTCCCGGCGGCCGCGGCGCCGCCCGGGGCGGCCGATTCCGCGCCGGTCACGGCGCCGGTCAGCGATCCGGCCGCGCTGGTCGACACCCGGACCTGGACCAGCGGGGGCGGTAACACTTTCCCCGGTGCCGACGTCCCGTTCGGAATGGTGCAGTGGAGCCCCGATACCCGGCCCGGCCGCAGCGACGGCGGCGGCTACACCTACGGCGACAAGTCGCTGACCGGCTACAGCCTGACCCACGTGTCCGGGCCGGGCTGCAAGGCCGCGGGTGACGTCCCGATCCTGCCCTGGACCGGCGGCATGCCCAGAGGGAACCCGACGAACGTCCTGTCGTCGTTCGAGAACCGCGATGAGGTCGCGCAGGCCGGCTACTACTCAGCCCGCAGCGACATGCCGAACACGATCATTTCCCAGTTCACCGCGACCCCGCACAGCGCGATGGGCCGGTTCACGTTCCCCCGGACCAGCCGCGCCGACTTCCTGATCAAGCTGAACGCCAGCCAGCGCGGCGACACGGCGTCCAGCGCCCGGATCGTCGGCCGCGACGAGGTGACGGGCTCGGACACCAGCGGCGACTTCTGCGACGAGAGCGGCAGCGGTGCCCAGTCACAGCTCTACACGGTCTACTTCAACATCGTCTTCGACCACCCGTTCACCGCGTCCCGGGTGATCACCGCGCCCGGCCGCCAGCACCCGGGCGCGGTCTTCCTCACGTTCAACGCCCGCGCGAACCGGGTTATCCAGGCCAAGGTGGGCATCTCGTACGTGAGCACCGCCAACGCCCGGCGGAACTGGCACACCGAGAACCCGGGCTGGAACTTCGACCGGGTCAAGAACGCCGCCCAGCGGAGCTGGAACGGCCTGCTGGGGAAGATCAGCGTCTCGGGCGGCAGCTTCGCGCAGACGCAGGAGTTCTACAGCCTGCTTTACAAGGACTTCCTGCAGCCCAACATCATCAGCGACGTGAACGGCCAGTACGTGGGCTCGGACCTGCGGGTGCACCAGTTCCACGGCGGCCAGCGCAACCAGTACGGAATGTTCTCGGGCTGGGACGTCTACCACTCGCTGGCGCCCCTGCAGGCCATGCTCGACCCGCGCGCGACCGGCGACATGGCCCAGTCGCTGGTGAACTACTACGCGCAGAACCGGATCTTGCCGCAGTGGGCCTACCTGAACCTGGACAACTACATCATGGTCGGCGACCCGTCCGACGCGATCATCGCCGACTACTACGCGTTCGGGGCCAGGAACTTCAACACCTCGCAGGCCCTGACCGACATGGTCAGGCAGGCCACCACGGTCAACGACGTCCGGCCGGGCGAGGGGCTCGAGGCCCGGGATGGCTACCTGCCCCAGGACGGGAGGTACGGGTGCTGCAACGCGCACGGTTCCGTCGCCTCCCTGCTGGAGTACGACACCGCGGACTTCGCCCTGTCGCAGTTCGCCGGCACCCTGGGTGACCACGCGGTGGCAGCCCGGCTGCAGAACCGGGCCGGCAACTGGGCGAACGTCTTCGACCACGACCAGCGCCTGCTCGTCCCGCGAAACTCCGACGGCAGGTTCGTGGACGGGGTCACCCCGACCTCGGGCACCGGCTTCGTCGAAGGCGACGCTTACGAGTACCTGTGGGACGTGCCGAACGACTACGCCGGGCTGTTCTCGCTCCTGGGCGGCGACCAGAAGGTCGCGGGCGAACTGCGGACGTACCTGTCCAAGCCGAACGCCTCCGGCCGGTACGCCAAGATCACCAACGAGTTCGACCTCGGCGAGCAGAACGCTCCCGACTACGCCCGGGACCCGGCCGCCGCCCAGCAGGCGGTGGCCACCATCCGCGACACGGTGTACCGGCCCGGCCCGTCCGGCCTGGCCAACAACGACGACCTCGGCGCCGAGAGCTCGCAGTTCATCTGGGAGATGCTGGGCCTGTACCCGGAGAACCCGGGCAGTGACAACGTCGTGCTGACCAGTCCCGGGTTCCCGCACGCGGTGATCACCCTGCCGTCCGGCGCCGCGATCACGATCAGCGCCGACGGCGCCTCCCCCTCCCGGTTCTACGCGACCGCGCTGACGATCAACGGGCGGGCCGATAGCCGGCTCTACGTGCCGTTCTCCACCCTGGCCCGGGGCTCGACCATGGACTGGACGCTGGGCACCAGCCCGTCCTCGTGGGGCTCCGCGCCCGGCGACGCGCCGCCCTCGTACGGCAAGGCCCGATGACCCCGGGCCGGTCCCGGCCGGCGATCCGGTAGCCGTTTCCCGTTGACGGCGGCCCTGGACCGTGCGCAGAATCGCTGTGACATCGTTGTCAAAGAGGGCGGACACTCGTCCGCAGCGGCTGATCTCAGCCTCCGGGGGGTGCGGGCGTGATGCACGCGAACCCAACGGAGGAAGGCAGATGAGACGAAAGCACCCGCCGCGTTCGTTCCGCTGGCCGACAGTGATCGCGCTGACGGCCGCGGGCATCCTGGCTGCCGGGCTCTCCAGCGCCGTACCCGCGACGGCCGTATCGGCGCCGACCCCGGCCCGCTCGCCGATCGCCACGCCGGCCGGCGGCCCCACCGCGCACAAGATCTCCCATCAGAACGTCTCCACGTGCCTCAAGACCGACACCGGGCACCTCACCGCGTGCGCCCGCCCGCTCGCGAGCTCGCGCCTCCCGGCCGGCGCCCGCGACCGGGCCACCGTGGACCGCCCGGTCACCGACCCGGCCAGCCTGGTCGACACGCGCACCTGGACCAGCGGCGGCGGGAACACCTTCCCCGGCGCCGACGTGCCGTTCGGCATGGTGCAGTGGAGCCCGGACACCATGCCGGACCGCAACGCGGGCGGCGGCTACGGCTACGGTGACGAGCAGCTCACCGGGTACAGCCTGACCCACCTGTCCGGCCCGGGCTGCGGCGCCGCCGGCGACGTTCCGATCCTGCCGATGACCGGCGCGCTGCCCAGCGGCGACCCCAGCCAGGCCACCACGTCGTTCACGAACTCCGGCGAGGTCGCGCAGGCCGGCTACTACTCGGCGCAGAACAACCTGCCCGACACCATCACCTCGGCGTTCACCGCGACCCCGCACAGCTCGATGGGGCAGTTCACGTTCCCCAAGACGACCTCGGCCGACTTCCTGATCAAGCTGATGGACAGCCAGAACGGTGACGCGGCGCCCAGCGCGAAGATCGTCGGCAACAACGAGGTCATGGGCTCGGACACCAGCGGCGACTTCTGCGGCGAGACCGACAACGGCGGCCAGTCGCAGCTCTACACGGTGTACTTCGACATCGTCTTCAACCACCCGTTCACCGCGTCCCAGGTGGTCACCGAGCCCGGCCAGACCAGTCCCGACTCGGTGTTCCTGACCTTCAACACCACGTCCAGCCCGGTCATCGAGGCCAAGGTCGGCATCTCCTACGTGAGCGCGGCCAACGCCCGGCTCGACTGGCAGACCGAGAACCCGGGCTGGAACTTCAACAGCGTGAAGAACGCCGCCCAGCAGGACTGGAACAGCCTGCTGAGCAAGATCAGCGTCTACGGCGGCAGCTACGCGCAGACCCAGGAGTTCTACAGCCTGCTCTACAAGGACTTCATGCAACCCAACATCACCAGCGATGTGAACGGCCAGTTCATGGGGTCGGACATGAAGGTGCACACGCTCGCCGCGGGGCAGAAGAACCAGTACGGCATCTATTCCGGCTGGGACATCTACCACTCGCTGGCGCAACTCCAGGCGATCCTCGATCCGCAGGCCGCCGGGGACATGGCCCAGTCGCTGCTGAACTACTACGCCGAGAACGGGCTCCTGCAGCAGTGGGGCTACCTGAACCTGGACAACTACGTGATGGTCGGTGACCCGTCACAGTCGATCATCGCCGACTACTACGCGTTCGGGGCCAGGAACTTCAACACCTCCGAGGCCCTGGCCGACATGCTCAAGCAGGCCACCACGGTCAACGACGTCCGCCCCGGCGAGGCGCTCGAGGCGAAGTACGGGTACCTGCCGGAGGACGGCAGCTACGGCTGCTGCAACCCGCACGGCTACGTGCCCACGCTGCTCGAGTACGACTCCGAGGACTTCGCCCTGGCTCAGTTCGCCGCCGCGCTCGGCGACAAGGCCGACGCGACCACGTTGCAGAACCGGGCGAACAACTGGGTCAACGTCTTCGACAGCGCGGACGCCCTGCTGAACCCGCGCAACGAGAACGGCGCGTTCGTCTCGGGCATCACCCCGACCACCACGGGTCACTACGTGGAAGGCGACGCCTACGAGTACCTGTGGAACGTACCGAACGACTACGCGGGCCTGTTCTCGCTGCTCGGCGGGGACAGCAAGGTGGTGCCGGAACTCCAGCAGTACCTGTCCCAGCCCAACGGCTTCGGCATGTACGCCCAGCTCACCAACGAGTTCGACCTCGGCGAGCAGAACGCGCTCGACTACGCCGGGGATCCGGCCGGCACCCAGGCGGCCGTCAACAACATCCGCAACGGCATGTACCTGCCCGGGCCCACCGGGCTGGCCAACAACGACGACCTCGGCGCGAACAGCTCCACGTTCATCTGGGAGATGCTCGGCATGTACCCGGAGAACTCGGGCAGCGGCAACCTGGTGTTCGCCAGCCCGGGGTTCCCGGAGGAGAGGATCACGCTGCCGAACGGCAACACGATCAACATCCACGCCCGAGGCGCCTCGCCGACCGATTTCTACGTCAAGTCGCTGAAGATCAACGGGAGCGCCTACAACAAGCTGTACGTGCCGTTCTCCACCCTGTCCCACGGCGCGACGCTGGACTGGAGCCTCGGCACCAGCCCGACCTCGTGGGGCAGCGCGGCCAGCGACGCGCCGCCCTCCTACGGCCCGGTCTTCGCCGACACCTCCTCGGCCAGCCCGGCCACGGCCTACCTGCAGCCCGGCGGCTCGACCACGGTCACGCTGTCGGACCAGTCGCTGACCGGCAGCGCCCAGACGGTGAACTGGACGGCGACCGCGTCCAGCGGGGTCACGGTCAGCCCGGCCAGCGGGAGCCTCTCGGTGCCCGCGGGCGGCACGGCCAGCGCGAAGGTGACGGTGACCGCCGGCTCGGCCGACGGCGACAACACCGTGACGTTCAACCTGACCAGCGCCGCGGGCACGATCACCCCTGTGCAGGTCGGGGTGATCGTGGCCAAACCCGGGGATCTCTCGCCGTACTACAACACCACCGCGATCAGCTCGGACGGCACCCCGTCGGTGGCGAACTACGACGGTGACGGGTTCAGCTACTCGCAGCAGGCGCTGGCCGCGGCCGGGCTGAAGCCCGGCGGCACGGTGACCTCCGGCGGGCTCAGCTACACCTGGCCCGACGTGGCCGCCGCGCAGCCCGATGCGATCATGGCGGGCGGCCAGGTCATCGGTGTTTCCGAACCCGCGGGTGCCACCCAGGTGGGCTTCCTGGGCAGCGCCGTCAACGCGGGCACGAGCGGCGCGTCCGGCACCGTGACGATCACCTACACCGACGGCACGACGTCCACGGCCACGCTCGGCCTGACCGACTGGACGCTGGGCGGCGGCAGCGGATCGCCGCAGTTCGGCAACGTGGTCGTGGCCAACACCCCGTACCGCAACGCGCAGGATGGGACGGAGCAGACGATCAACACCTATATGTTCGCCGCGACGGTACCGGTCGACAGTTCGAAGACCGTGGCCAGCATCACGCTGCCGGCCACGGTGAACAACGGCTCGATCGGCATCTTCGCCATCTCCGGCGGCTGACGGCCGCCGGGCCCTCGGGCGCGGTCCCTGCCGCCGGGCGGCAGGGACCGCGCCATTGCTGGCCCCGTCCGCTGGCTCCCGCCCGCGCGGCTCCCCGCCGCGCGGCTCATCCGCCCGCACCCGATACGAAGCGAGGCATGCTGACAACGATGTCATACACTGGGCCGACCGCGGCCGGGCCGTATCGTGGGCGGACCGGGGCGGAACGGGGGGAACGGCATGTCCACGCGTGATCAGCCGGGCGGGCACCCCGCCGCCAGTCCCCGCAGCCGCCCCACGATGGAGGACGTGGCCGCGTACGCCGGGGTCGCGCTGAAGACCGTGTCACGGGTGGTCAACGGCGAGCCGGGGGTGACGCCGAGCACTGCCGAGCGGGTCCGGGCCGCCATCGACCAGCTGGGTTTCCGGCGCAACGACAGCGCCCGCATCCTGCGCAAGGGGCAGACCGCCTCGATCGGCCTGATCTTGGAGGACATCGGGGACCCGTTCTACTCGGCGCTCTCCCGCGCGGTCGAGGACGTGGCCCGCGAGCACGGCCACGTGCTGTTCACCGGCTCGAGCGACGAGGACCCGGCGCGCGAACGCGAGATCGCGCTCGCGTTCTGCGCGCGCCGGGTGGACGGGCTGATCGTGATCCCCGCGTCGGACGATCACACCTACCTGCTCCCGGAGATCGCGGCCGGCATCGCCACGGTGTTCGTGGACCGCCCGGCGCGCCGGATCGACGCCGATACCGTGCTCACCGACAACGTCGGGGGCGCCCGCGATGGCGTCGCCCACCTGATCGGCCGCGGGCACCGGCGGGTCGGATTCATCGGGGACTCCCCCGGGATCTACACCTCGATGCTGCGCCACCGCGGCTACCGGGAGGCCATGGCCGCGGCCGGGCTCAGGGTCGACGACGCCTGGGTGACGATGTCGCCCCCGACGACCGCGAACGTCGGTGCCGCCCTGCGGCGCATGCTCGCCGGGTCGGCGCCGGTCACCGCGTTGTTCTGCGGGAACAACCGAACCTCGGTGGCGGCGCTGCGGCACCTGCGCGCGCTCGGGGCCAGCCCGGCCTTCGTGGGCTTCGACGACTTCGAGCTGGCCGACCTGCTCACCCCGGGGGTCACCGTGGTGGCCCAGAACGTGGCGCGGCTGGGCCGCGCCGCCGCCGAGCTGCTCTTCCGGCGGCTGGCCGGGGGGCACGGCCCGGCCGAGCGCGTCGAGGTCGCCACGCGCCTCATCCCCCGCGGTTCCGGCGAGTTGCCCGCGCCGCCCGCCCCGACCCCGGCCCGCTAGCCCTCTGGCCGTTACTTGCGGCGCCGGCCCCAGATGCGCAGGATCGCGAAACCGACGACGGCCAAGCCGACCGCGGCCGCGGCCAGGCGCACCTCGGGCCGCGCGACCTGCTCGAGGGCCTGTTCACGCAGCCGGCGCATGTTGTTCGCCGGGCTGACCCGCTCGGCGAGCGTGTCGATGGTCTGCGCCAGGTTCTCCCGGGTGCGCTCGATCTGCGCGACCAGCGCGTCCGGATCGTTGCCCGTCACCGTCCCTTCCACCGCGCCCGCGGAACGGACCTCGACGGCGCTGCCGGGATCGGCCATGGCAATCGTCCCCTTCTCCCCTGCCGCCCGGTTGGCGTGCCACGAGTTCTCGCTAGTCTCGCAGGCTGACCCGCTGGCCGCGCGGCCGGCCGGCCAATAAGTGATCACCGTGTCGCGGCGGGAGGGCACAGACGATGCGGCGGCCCCGGGGGCAACTACCCCCGGGGCCGCCGGTTAAGCGGGCCTGACGGCCGGTCAGCGCGTGGAGCCGGCCAGGTGGTCGGCGCCCTGGATGAGCAGTTCGCAGCCGAAGTTCAGCAGCCCGGTGTACCGGACCGGCTGATCTTCGAACGCCGCCGCCTCGAGTTCTCCCTTGATCTGCTCGGCGAGCTTGTCGCGGGCGATGTCCAGGCCCCGAAGCGCCTGGTCAGTGCGGATATATACCTGATCGCCCGAGCTGGTGCTGTCGATGGCCGTCGTGTCGGCCTGCAGCGTGGCGGCGGCGAAGTCGCCGACGCTCGAGTTGAGCTGCTTGTAGCACTCACCGAGCTGGGTCACGCCCGGAGCGCTCAGGGCCCGGTTCGGATGGCTGAGGATCTGGGTGATCACCCGGCCGTCGTGCTCGTAGTCGTCCCGCAGCCCGGTCAGGTACATGATCGTCGGCCGGATGTCGGCTTCATCGACCCACGGGCCCGGGAAGTGGTCCTGGTACACCTCGATCTGGCCGCTGCTGCGCCCGGACGATGTCGTGCCCTGGTTCGCCGCCGGCCCGTCCAGCCCGAGGTGACGAATCCCCGGCCCGACGAACGCGACGTAGTTGGTGTTTATCTCGGCGGCGTAGTCGCCGTGATCCCAGGCAAATCCGTTGTTCTGCTGGACGCAGGACCCGCTGCACTTCGCCGGGCCCGACGACAGGTAGTAGTCGGGCTTGGCGAACATCGCGAGCGTCGGCGTCCGGGCCGGGTCGGCGTTCACGAAGTGCAGGATCGCCTCTTCGGTCGGGTCGGCCAGGTAGTTGTCGATCTTCTGGGTCGTGCCGGTGTAGGGGTTGGCCGCGGTCAGGTTCGCCACAGCGTGCTCGAACGTCCGGACCACAGGGGTGTCCGGACCGGGATTGCCGTTGAGGTAGAACTCCGGCGCCGTGTCAGCCTCCAGGCCGAACGGGGTGGTGTTGTGCTCCTCGGTGGCGAGCAGCCCGGTCAGGTTTCCGTCCAGCTCGCCGAACGACCCGGCCGGGTAGGTGCACTCCACGCCCGGGATCACCGTCCCGCCGCTTACCGTCCCGCCGTTGCAGTTGGCCGGCGTGGGCTGGATGGCCCGGCCGACGTTCGCGCCCGCCTCGTGGTCGCCCTCGTCGGAGCTGACGACGAACAGCGTGTTCTTCGACGTGATCCCGTCGGCGGCCAGACGCTTGAAGAACGTGCCGAAGGCCTGGTTGTAGTACGCGGCCTGGGCCAGGTAGCAGGCGCTGCCGCTGCCGAGCGCGTCCGGGGCGCCCGCGCACGGGCCGCCCTTGCCATCCAGCGCCGGGATGAACTCGTTGCCGTGCAGGTCGGCCATGTAGATGTTGGTCACCTGCACGCCGTTCTCCAGCATGTCGGCCGCGTAGGCCAGGGACTGAGACGCGTTGATGTTGCTGTAGCCAGGGAAGCCCGCGTAATTGGTCAGGAACGCGCCGTTGATCTGGTTGTCGTTCAGGTCGACCAGGTTGCCCGCCGCATCGGTCACCGGATAGCCGTCGTGCGTCACGTTCGGCTTGCCGCCGCCGAGCTGGCGGGAGACGTACCGGTTCCCGAACAGCGCCTGGTAGCCCGGGTAGCCGCCCGGCTCGTCCGGCAGGACATCAGCCACGGCGGTGTGGCTGGGCTTGGTCTCCCCGTACTTGACCGCCTCGGCGCTGGCGCAGAACGCGCTGCCCTTGCCGCAGTGCACGGCCAGCCCGACGTAGTCGGCGGTCTCCGGGTCCTTGAACGGGTCCGGGTCGGCGGCGAGCTGCTTGGCCTCCGGAGAGTTTGCGCCGAACGCGTCGGCGATATCCGGGGTCGGGTTCTCCAGCTCCTGGTTGACGGTGGCGATCTCGCCGACGTTGCAGCCCGCCCGGGTGTAGGGCACCCAGGGCGCGGGCGCGATCTTGTCCGGCTTGACCGACGGGAACGTGGTGGCCGGCGGCGTCGGGGAGTACACCAGGTTGGGGTTGGTGTCGTGCCCGGCGGTCGGGGTCGACGCCTCGTCGTCGATCGAGTCGTTCCAGTAGGTGAAGACCGTGGCCGGGTCGGTCGTGCCGTTGGGGTTGTAGGTCTGGTAGTCGTTGGCGATGCCGTCGCCGTGCCGGTCGCCGTACATGCCGGTGGCGGTGGTCAGCAGGTCGTCACCGGTGTGCGCGATCAGCGGCGTGTGGCTGTTCGAGAGGAACGTGCCGTTCGTCTCGAGGAAGTGCAGCAGGTTGGGCATCAGCTCCAGGTCGGAGGGGACATTGGGGTTGTCCCGGAAGAAGTGGACGTTGTCGAAGCCGATCTGGACGATGTGCTTGATGCCGTTGGCGAGGTGGCAGGCGCTCGCCTGCGAATGGCCACTCCGGTCGGCCGGGCGGGCGGACGACGCCAGCCCCGGGGTGCCGCCGGCGACCAGGCACAGAGTGCTCGCCAGCGCCGCGCTTCCTGCCACGGCGGTGATCCGGGCACCCAATCGCCAGCGACGCTGCCCGTGTGGATGCTGCATTCGGTCCTCCTTATCGGGCCGACCGTCCGGCCGCGACGCCGGACATTCCAGCGGGTGACGCTAAGGGAACTGACCAAACTTCAGACGACGGGAGGGCGACCAGAAAGACAAGCTTTGCGCTCCCCTGCCGCCCTTTAGCCTGAACCTTGATCACGTTGCCTGCAATAAGCTATGTATCCGTTATAAGCCCAATATCATGCTATCGAGGACGGTCCGGTTCGGGTAATCGGGCGCTCCCGCTGCGTAGTGATCGCGAACAGCAGGGCGTCCACGAGGGCCAGGTACTTCACCGCGTGGTCGCGGGTCACCCGCGCCGGGTCGGCCGTGGCGAAATTCCGCAGCGCGACCGCGCCGTCGACCGCGCGCACGACCGATTCGGGCACCAGCCCCTGATCCCGGGCGAAGCGGGCGACGGCCGTCGGGTCGCCGGTTCCGACCGGCACCAGCTTGCCGTTCGCGCCCAGCAGCTCGCGCAGCGCGACCTCGATGGTCCCGAAGGCCTGGGCGATGGCCGACGCCGGGTCGTCCTCGGCCACGGTCGCGAACCTGAGCGACGCCGGGAGCGCCGCCTGGCCCGGCCCGCCCGCCGATACCGTCGCGGTCAGCTCGGCCCTTATCTGGCCGGCGGTGCGGTCGAACTCGGCATCGGACTGCCCCGCGCGCAGCCGCCGCAGGCCCGACGCGAGCTGCATGAGGATCTCGACGATCGGGCGGCGCAGGAACACCACGATCACCACGATCGCGACCGGCCAGACCAGTGCCCTGACAAAGTCGATGACGAATTGCATGCCGGACATACCCCGACCGTAACCCAATTGGCGCCCCGGCCAGCGACCATTCCGCGAGCCACCGCGCGAGCCGGACCGCCGTCACCGATCCGGCTCGCGCGATCTGCTGCCGGCAGGCCTATCCGACGTCCTGCGCCCGCCCGCCCGTGCCCATCTCGGGCAGCAGGTGATTACCCGGTTCCTCCGGTGAGACCCGAGCCGACCCCGGCGAGCCCGCCGGGCCGACCGCGCCGCGAAGCGTCCCGCCGGCTGCTCAGCCGCCAGGCCTGACGGTCCGGCCGCCTAAAATGTGAAAGATGCCCGTGCCGCAAACTCCCGAGCAGCAAACCCCCGTGCCGCAAACTCCCGTGCCGCAAACTCCCGTGCAGCAAACCCCCGGGCAGCAAGCGCGCATCCAGGCGGTGATCTTCGACTGGGGCGGGACGCTGACGCCCTGGCACACGATCGACCACATGGCCCTCTGGCGGGACATCTGCGCGCGGCACTTCACCGGCGAGCACGCGGAACGCAACGCCGCGGCCATCCACGCCGCCGAGCGCGAGCTGTGGCGGGCGGCGGAGCAGCACAGCCGCAGCGCGACCATCGACCACGTCTTCGCCCGGGCCGGCGTGCAGCCGACGGAGGCCTTCCTGGCCAGCTACTTCGAGGCCTGGGAGCCGCACACGCTGACCGACCCCAAGGCCGGCGAACTGTTCCGCCAGCTACGCGCGGACGGGATCAAGATCGGCGTGCTGTCGAACACCATGTGGCCGCGCCGCAGGCACGAGGAGGTGTTCGGCCGGGACGGCGTGCTGAGCCTGATCGACGGCGCCGTCTACAGCAGCGAGATCGACTGGACCAAGCCGCACCCGGAAGCGTTCCGGGCCGCGATGGCTGCCGTGGGCGTCACCGACCCCGCCGCGTGCGTGTTCGTCGGCGATCGCCCCTACGACGACGTCTACGGGGCCAAACAGGCCGGCATGCGCGCCGTCCTGATCCCCAACAGCGACGTCCCCGCCTACGCCGACGCCGAGCCCGACGCCGTCATCACGAGCCTGGCCGACCTGCCCCCCCTGATCGAGGCCTGGCAAGCAGATTGAGCTCACCGGGCTGCTCCGTGGTGCGGCCATGGCGAGTGTTCCGCCATTCACCCCGGCCCGCGCCGGGTCGGCCTGCCTTTACGCGCGAATAGCCGACCAGCCTGAGGCCAGGATCAAGTCCGGCGAATTGGCTCCGGGGCCCCGACTAGGCCTGGCCACCGCCGACCAGGCCTATCCGAATATTGGTCGGCGAGCCAGGGCTCCGGATCCATGATCGTGGTTGATTGTGTGCGGTATTTGCCACCAATCAACCACGATCATGGATGGCCGAATTCCGGAGCGTCCGCAACCTGGGTTGAGGCGCGCCGAAACCCGGGAACGGTCATAGACCGTGCGAGCGCGACGGCGTACTGCGTCGGGAGGGGCTGGTGTGGCGGGATCAAACTCGCGCTCACGACCGGGGGGCAGTTCGCGCGCCATACCACCGGTTAGCGATCTTTACGCCCAGCGGATTCCACGGTCAGCGCCCCGGCAAGTCGGCGTCAGCCGAAGAAATACACGCGGAACGCGAGGACGAGCGCGACCAGGTACAGGGCCACCAGGGCCTTGACGGCCAGGCCCCTCTCGTAGCGGACCGCGGCGGCGATCTCGTCCTCGAACGACGGGGCCGAGGCCGGAGCGCCCGGGTACGCCGGCCGCCCGTGCTCCAGGTCACGCGGGTCCAGGTCAAAAAGGTTCAGGCCAGGGGTGTCCGGGTCATGCGCTGCGGAGTCGGGCGCCGCCGGGGCCGTCGCGTCCCACAGGCCCCGGCCCGGGTGACGCCCCTGCGGATCACGCCCCTGCGGATCACGCCCGTCCGGATCACGCCCGTCCGGGCCGGGCACGGCTGAGTCACGCCCGTCCGGGCCGGGCACGGCTGAGTCATGCGGGTCCGGGTTGCGCGGGTCCGGGGCGGAGGTCATGCCGGGGCCGCCACCTTGCCGGTCTTTTCGGTCTTGTCCCAGTGCTGGTCGGCGCCGCGGAACTCCTGGATGTAGGCCGCCGTGGTGATCGCGCATAGCAGCGGGCCGTACCCGCCTAGGTACACCAGCGCCGGGCTGAGGAACCGCCCCAGTGGCCGCGGCTCGGCCAGCTTGGCCAGGTACGCGACGCCCATGCAGCCCGCGAGCCAGACGTAGGTGAAGAACTGCACGCCGTGGACCCAGCCGGGCGTGACCGAGGCCCCGGCGGCGCTCAGGGCGTGGTGCCCCAGCCAGGCCAGCGGCGTGGGCAGGACCGCGGCCAGCATGATCAGCACGTTCACCGCCCCGGGGAACATGACCGCCTGGCGCCAGGTGTGCCTGCCCACCACCGGGTCGATGAGCAGCGCGAACGACGTTATGAACACGTAGGTGATCACGTTGGTGAGCCACAGGATGTGGAACGCGGTCCAGGCCAGCTGGGCGTTGACGAAGTACAGGGCGACCAGCGACGCCGACGCGCAGACCATGGCGACCGGCAGCAGCAGCACCGAGAACCAGAGCAGGCCGAAGCTGACGCTGCCGAGCCGGTTTCCCCGCTGGTGCCGGAACCAGATGTTCGAGAACATCCGGGTCACCTGCACGTTGCCCCGGGCCCAGCGCAGCCGCTGCTTCCACAGCCCGGTGATGCTGCCCGGCTCCTCGGCCCAGACCGTGGCGTGCGGCTCGAACAGGACCGTCCGCCCGGCGCGCTGGGTGTTGAACGTGGTCACCGTGTCCTCGGCTAGCGTGGTCGTGTCGACCCGCCCGCCGATCGCCTCGAGGTTCTCGCGCGAGTGCAGTTGCGCGCCGCCGGCCAGGCAGGCGATCACGCCGAGAACGTCCTGGCTGCGCCGCGCGGCCCCCTGGGCGGTGATGTACTCGTAGCCGATGAACCGGGTCAGGTAGTTGCCGGGACGGCTGCCCTCCTTGATGTAGGCGGTGACCGAGCCGACCGCGGGGTCGGCCAGGTGCCGGCTCATCGCGCGCAGCGAACTCGGCTCGTAGATCACGTCGGCGTCCATGATCAGCACGGCCTGCATCCAGTCGTCGGCCAGGATGATGTCCAGGCCGTGGTTGAGCGTGGCCGCCTTGCCCTCGCCGCCCTTCTCCCGGCGCAGGTGGACGACGTTCCCCGGGTACTGCGCCGCCTTGGCCTGGATCACCTGCGGGGTGGCGTCGGTGCTGGCGTCGTCCACGACGAAGATCCGCAGCGACTCGCGCGGGTACTCCAGGCGCATGAGCCGGTCGATCGACGCGCCGATCACCGCGTGCTCGTTCCAGGCCGGGATCAAGATCGCCGTCCGCGGGAACCACGGCTGGCACCGCGCGTAGTGCAGCCGCCGGAAGTGGAACGCGGCCAGCAGGAACTGGTAGTTCGCCACCAGCAGCGGGATCGCGCCGATCACCACGAACGCCACGAGCAGCCACTCGACGGCCGTCACGAGCTGCCTCATCACGCGGCCGTGTCGGCGGCGATCTGCCGAACCGAGGTGTAGACCCCGACATCGCGGCAGTCGTGGCTGTCGGTGCTCGCCACCAGCGGCACCCCGGCCTCGGCGAATATGCGGGCCGTGCGGGCCGACGGGCACGCCCACTTCTCGTTGACTTCCAGCTGTGCCCCGGCCTCGCGGGCGTGGCGGGCCAGGTGACCGATGGCCCGGTCCGGGACGGCCGACTCGTCCAGGCCGACCTTGGGCAGGATGCTGAACAGGTGGGCGATCTGCGGCCGGGCCGGCGCGGCGTGCAGCGCGGCGGCGGTGGCCGCGATCAGTCCGTCGATCACCTCCCCCGCGGTGATCCGGGACGCCTCGAGCGATTCGCGCACCTGCCCGGGGGGCAGCGGACCGTGGTCACCAGGGAACTGATGATCAGCGATCAGAACGATGTCGGCTCCCGCGGTCCGTTCCGGCGTATCCAGGCGCCCGGCGGCGTCCAGGATCTTGGCTTCCACGCCGGCGAACACGGCGAGCCCGGGCACCGGGCGCAGCGCGTGCACCGCGGCCAGGAACTCGGGCACCCAGGCCGAGTCGCGGCGGACATGGTCGGCCAGGCACAGCACGCGCAGCCCGCGCTGCCGCGCGGCGGCCACGTTCTCGGCCAGCGTGCTCACCGCGTCGCGGGAGAACGTCGAGTGGACGTGGTAGTCCTGGTCGAGCGCGATCACGCCGCGGCTCCCGCGCGGCATGTTCACGCGGCCACCTGCCGGACCTCGCCGAGCTCGATGAACCGCTCGTCGAGGTAGCGGACCATGCCCACCTCGCGGAAGCTCACGCTGGGCGGCAGCGGGCGGCCGCGCAGCGAGTCCAGCGCCAGGCGCGGCATGTCGACGCCGCTGGCCACGGTCAGCGGCAGGGCCCCGGGGAACCGCGGGTTCACCTCCAGCAGCGCGGGCCGGCCCGCGGCGTCCCGGCGGAACTGCACGTTGGCCGCGTAGGTCAGGCCGGTCGCGGCGGCCACGGCCGCGCCGAACCGTTCGAGCTCGGTGTCGTGCAGCGTGCGGCCCGCGACGGAGACGCCCGAGTCGACCCGCTCGCGGACCCGCGGCACGGACGCGACCACGCGGCCCGCCGCGTCGGCCAGCACGTCGACCGAGTATTCCGCGCCGGGCAGGTGCGCCTGGACCAGGAACTCCCCGGAGCGGTCCATCCCCGCCAGGGCCGCGGCGGACGTGACGACCGAGATGTCCCGCGAGCCGCTGCCGGTCCTTGGCTTGACCACCACCGGGTAGGTCCACGAGGCGACGTCGGTGGCCGGGTCGAGGCGCTCGGTCCGGGGCACCGGCACCTGCCCGGCGCACCGCCGGGCCAGGGCCAGCTTGTCGAGGCAGACGTCCAGGGCCGGGCCGGGCGCGAGCAGGATCGCCGTGCCGGCCCGGGCGAAATCACCGCGGGCCCGGGCCAGCGGGCGCAGCTCGGCGTCGACGGTGGGGATCAGCACGTCCACGCCCATCGAACGGCAGCGTTCCAGCGTGGCGGCGGTGAAGCCCGGATCGAGCCCGGCCGGGATCAGCGTCCGGTCCTCGGGCGGCACCAGGTACAGCCCGGCTGCCCACGGGTCCATGTCCGCGGCCAGCAGGCGCAGCGACGGGTCGGCGCCCAGCGACTTCATCACCGAGACCGCCGCCGGCCCGCCGGCCCCGGTGACCAGGACCCGGGTCGTCGGCCCGGCGATGTCCGGGACGTCAGGACGCGACATGCGGCACCTCCGGAAGGCCGCGGGCCGCGCCCGCCGAGGCGGCGAGCCCGCCGGGCGGGCCGGCCGTGGCCGCGGTGTCGCGCATGACCTCGAAGGCCTCCGCGTAGCGCCCGTCGCCGAACCGCGACCAGTAGCGGGCGGTCGACTGAATCAGGTCCAGGTCGAGGTACGCGCGGACCTGCACCTGCGAGTCGAAGGCCTTGATGGCCAGCAGCTTGCGTTCGATCTGCTCGTCGATGGTCACGAAGCGGGTCGGCCGGAAGTCGACGGTGGCCGACGGCGACTGGAAGCAGTAGACCCGCCCGACCTCGCGGGCCGCGACCATGGTCGCCTGGTGGGTGTTGCGGTGGTCCTGGTGCACGTCGTGCAGGGAATGCGTGTAGATCACGGTGGGCCGCACCGCCTCGATCACCCGGCTGATCACGCCGATCGTGGGATCACCCTCCGGGATCCGGGTGTCCTGGAGGTCCTCCAGGAACAGCGCGGCGCCCAGGGCCACCGCGGACATCTCCGACTCCCCGGCCCGGGTGCTCTCGGTGCCGCCGCGGGCCCCGCGGGTGAGCGTGAGGATCGAGACCTCGTGCCCCAGGCCGCGGTGCACGAGCAGGGCGCCGGCCGCCCCGATCTCGACGTCGTCGGGGTGCGCGCCGATCGCGAGCACCGACTGGCGGGCCGCCAGCCGGGCGGCGCGCCCCTTGGCCGCCAGCGAGCCGACGCTGGCCAGGAGCTGGTCCGGCGGTACCGACTTCTGCAGGAACTCGTCGGCGTGGCTGCGCAGCGCGCCGACCACGTTGTCGAGCGAGGCATGGCTGGTCAGTACGGCCACGGGCAGCTCCGGTGCCACTCGCCGGAGCGCCTGCAGCAGCTCAAGGCCGGACATTCCCGGCATCTCGACATCGGTCAGGACCAGGTCCCAGATCTCCGAGCGGACCTGCCGCAGCGCGTCCGCCGGGTCGGCGGTGTGCGTGACGTCGAACCCGCCCTGCCGGCCGAGGAGATTGGCCAGGAACCGGCCGGAGACCAGGTCGTCCTCGACCACGAGGATCCGCCCCGGACCCCCGCCACGAACATCATCGCCACTCATGCGTCCACACCGTGCCCCCCGAGTCACCTGGTGACCGCTTTAGCTGCAATGAGCTACATAGTGATTACAATACGTGATCTAGGCTGGCGAGCCTACCCGGTGGCCCTCGGCGGGAACCCGCCGCGGGGCCGCTCAGCCGGGCCCGGCAGGCCGCGGCGATGTCGCCGATGTCCACCTGCTGGAGCATCCGCTCGTGCCGGTCGTCCTGCGGGTCGAGCGTGCGCAGGGCCTGCTCGTAGGCGCGCCGCGCGGCCGCGGCGTCGCCCAGCGCGTCGTAGACCCGGCCGAGGGTGAAGGCGGCCAGCCCGAAGGCGGCGTCGGCGTAGAGCGCGCGGCGCAGCGCGGCGGCCGCCCGGGCCGGGTCGCCCGCCTCCAGCGCGACCAGCCCGTCGATGAAGTGCGCCTCAGCGTCGAACGGGTCGTCGGCCAGCAGCCCGGCCACGCGGGCCCGGGCGCCGTCGCGGTCGCCCCGGCCCGCCGCGTCCAGGGCCGCGGTGAGTTGCTCGTCGCGCGGCGGCCGCCGCTCGCGGCCGAGCGGGCGGCGCCGGCCCGCGGCGGGCTCCCGGGCCAGCCCGCCGCGCGGGCGGGGCCCGGGCGCGGGGCGGCTGACCGCCCGCTGCAGCGCGTCGGCGACGCCGAGCATGAGCATGCCCTCCGGGGTGACCGCCCGCTCCAGCGCGCCGATCACCCGTTCGACCAGCGGCTCGTCGAAGTAGATCAGCACGTTGCGGCAGGCCACCAGGTCGAAGCCGGGTTCGCCGGGCGGCGGGGCCGGGTCGCGGGCCAGGTTGTGCCGGCCGAACCGCACCCGGCCGCGCAGCGCCGGTCCGACCAGGTAGCTGCCGTCGGCCTGCCGGTCCAGGTAGCGCTGTCGCAGCGGCGCGGCCAGGCCCCGCACCGTCCGCGCCCCGTACCGCCCGGCCTCGGCCGTGGCCAGCGCGGCCCGGGAGATGTCCGTGCCGAGCACCTCGACCGGGGCGGGGTCGGGCGCGAACGCCTCGGCGGCCAGCAGGGCCAGCGTGTAGGCCTCTTCCCCGCTCGCGCAGCCCGCGCTCCACACCCGGACGGTCCCGCCCCCGCGGGCGCGGGCGCCTTCGAGCAGGCTGTGCCAGGCGATCTCGTCAAGCTGCCCGCGGTCCCGGGCGAAGGCCGTCTCCTGCACCGTCACCTCGTCGATCAGCCGGTCTACCAGGTCGCTGCCCGGCCGCGCGGCCGCGCGCACGAACGCGCCCGGGTCGTGTCCCGGCGCGGCCCGGCGTACCGCGGCGAGGATGGCCGTCTGCCGCGCCGCGGGCAGCACGATCCCGGTCTCCCGGCGGACCAG
>Ga0102924_1001204_pt1 | contig 30433 bp, 25 predicted proteins | sample PaiPotPPM11metaG_FD_80116 | JGI IMG/M metagenome (GOLD analysis project Ga0102924, IMG submission 80116) | Iron sulfur acid spring bacterial and archeal communities from Banff, Canada, to study Microbial Dark Matter (Phase II) - Paint Pots PPM... ... | reverse complement strand
GTATTGGGTTTGCCAGGGCGGGGCAAGCCCACGCCCCTACGAGTTTCGGCCATTTTCCCCACATGGATGCAGGTCCAATTCCTCCTTCCTCTTGACAGATGCAGAAATATATGACACTATTATAACCAAAGATAGTGGTATATACAACATGCCAATTATACCAATTCTTTTGGATTGGACGAAAGAGCATACAAAAACAACCTGTGGGCGCGTCTCGTCGGCCCACATGATATGATTATGCCTGAAAGCAATTGCCTTCGCGCATAGCCCTGGCAAGCGTATGCCATGTGGACGCATGGAGGAGAATAGGATAAGGATACATGAGTACGATTTACCGCAATAGCCCTCTACCGAGATATTTCCAACTGAAAGAGATCATGAGAGAGCAGATTCGCAGCGGCGATTGGAAGCCAGGAGATCTCATTCCTTCTGAGCGCGAGCTGGGCGAAACCTATGGGATCAGCCGTATGACGGCCCGCCAGGCCATCACCGAACTGGTGAACGAAGGCTTGCTCTATCGTGAGCAGGGCAAAGGAACCTTCGTCAGCCAGCACAAGATCACCCAGCAGTTGATCCGCCTCACCGGCTTTACTGAAGATATTCGCACACGCGGGCAGCGACCAGGGACGAAAGTACTTTCGGCCCAGATGTATCCCGCCGACGAGACGACGGCAGAGCGGTTGCGTATCAAGGCAGGAGACATGCTTTTTCGCCTGCAACGGTTGCGTCTTGCCGATGGCGAACCTCTGGCTATCGAGTTATCGCTGATCAGCTTCAAAGGTTGCGAGCGGCTGTTGGAAGAAGACCTGGAAAACAACTCCCTCTACCGCGCGCTTGAGACGAAATATGGCCTGCCGCCTATGGAAGCCGAGCAAGAACTGGAGGCGGGGTTAGCGGGCAACGAGGAAGCACAGCTCCTCAAGATACCGGTTGGCAGCGCGGTCCTCTTCACGCGCCGCACGACCTACACCGAACGCAATCAACCGATCGAGTACGCGAAGTCCGTGTACCGCGGCAATAAATACACCTTCTACACGCATATGAAGCGGGAGCAGTTAATGCCATGACGAAGGAGACTGCGCCGTATGCCCTTGGCGTTGATGGCGGTGGCAGTAAGACGCTGGCCGTGGTGGTTGATGCTCGGGGCCAGGAACAGGGGCGTGGTTTAGCCAATAGCGCGAATTATAACGCGGTCGGGCTTGAGCAGGCGATCAGCAATATTCGCCGCGCGGTTGAGCAGGCGGCGCTGGCAGCAGGTTGCCCTTTACCATTGCGCGCCGCGTGGCTGGGTCTTGCCGGTATTGATCATGATCGCGATTGTGCCATGCTCTCCCCGTATCTTCAACCGCTAGCGGCAACCATTCATTTGACGAACGATGCCGAACTGGTGTTAAGCGCGTTGGATAACGCTATCGGCGTGGCCTTGATCGCTGGGACAGGCTCAATTGCGCTGGGACGGGATGCGCGCGGGAAGGTAACGCGCGCGGGCGGCTGGGGATACATCCTTGGCGATGAGGGCAGCGGCTACGAAATAGGCCGCCGTAGTTTGCAGGCCGCCGTGCGCGCGTCTGATGGCAGAGGGCCAGCTACCTGTTTACTTCCACTTATCCTCACTCATTGGCAACTGCAAAACGCGAACGATTTGATCGGCAAAGTCTATGGCGACAACGACAAGGCGCTGATTGCTGCGTTATCGGCGCTGGCTTTCGATGCTGCGCGCGCAAGCGACCAGGTCGCAACTGGGATTATACAACAGGCTGCGAGTGAACTTGCCCTGGCGGCGCTGACGGTGAGCAATGCCATCGATGCGACCGGCGAAAGCATGTCTTTAGCGATAGGCGGCGGGCTATTGCTGCACGAAGCCGATTTTCGCGCCAGTGTGCTGAATGGTATTCGCCAAAATCGACCTATCGGGCGGGTTGTTCTCGTGGAAGACCCGGCGCTCAGCGCGGCCCGTGCTGCGCTCTCTCTTGCCCAATCTACGGTTTGACAATCGTAGGGGCGTGGGCTTGCCCCGCCCTGGTGAATAACCATATCTTGGCGATTGGGCGTGGGCTTGCCCCGCCCTGGTGAATAACCATATCTTGGCGATTGGGCGTGGGCTTGCCCCGCCCTGGTGAATAACCATATCTTGGCGATTGGGCGGGGCAAGCCCACGCCCCTACGGCAATTTTTCCATTGGACGGGAGCTTAAAAACATGGACAGCTATACCGACGGATTAACCCTGGATGAACAAATCGGCCAGGTACTCGCCGTGGGCTTTCCAGGCTCAATACTCTCACAAGAGGTTATTGACCTGGTGCAAAACAATCATGTTGGCAACATCATTCTCTTTTCGCGCAATATCCATGATGCCCGGCAAACCCTCGCGCTGACGCGCAGCTTGCAGATGTTGGCGCAAAAGTCAGGGCAACGTTTCCCACTGCTGATCATGGCCGACCAGGAGAATGGCATTGTGCATCGTCTTGGGCCTGACGCCACCACGTATCCCGGCAATATGGCGCTGGGCGCGACGTATTCAGAAGATATTACCCGCGGAGTGGCGCGAGCTACTGGCGAGGAGTTGCACGCGCTCGGCATCAATGTGAACCTGGCCCCTGTGGCCGATGTCAACAACAACCCGGCTAATCCCGTCATCGGCGTGCGCTCCTTCGGCGAAGACCCGATGCAGGTTGCTCGCTTTGTGGACGCCGCGGTTCGTGGCTCTCATGACGCGGGGATCATCTGCACGCTGAAACACTTCCCCGGTCACGGCGATACGGCAATCGATTCTCACCTTGCCCTTCCGACTATTCCCTATGACATGCAGCGGCTGGAAACGCTTGAACTGGTTCCCTTCAGAAGCGGCATCGCGGCAGGCGCGGACTGCGTGGTGACCGCTCATATCGCCTTTCCCGCGATTACGGGACAGGACGCGCTTCCCGCGACTATCTCGCCTGCCATTGTGCGGGAGCTATTGCGTCGTCAGATAGGCTTCGACGGCGTGATTATCAGCGATTGCCTGGAGATGGACGCCGTCGCGGAGACAATCGGCATTGAGCGAGCAGCCGTGATGGCCTTGCAAGCCGGAATTGATCTCGTTCTCGTCTCTCATCGCGCTGACCGCCAGCGTGCCGCTTTTGCAGCCATCCGCGCGGCGGCGCAAAGCGGTGAGCTTGCGCGTGAAACGATCACGGCGGCGGCGGAGCGCGTCATGCAGCTCAAAGTGCGCTATCTCTCATGGGAGACGATCCCATCTCCGATCACTAGAGAAATGCCATTTCAGATCAGCAGCGAGTCGCATCAGCGCCTGAGCGAGGAAGCTTATGCTCTCTCGACCACCTTGATCAGAAATGAAGACGCGCTTTTACCTTTGCGTCTCAAACCAACGGAGCGTCTTGTGGTGATCTCAGCGCGGCGTTCAACAATGACGAAAGTTGAGGACAATTTCTACTCGGATGAACTACTCGCGGCCATCCTGCGGCAATATTGGCCGCGCGTGGATCTCGTCCCTGTCTCTGATCTCGCGGTAGATGATGGCAGCGCGGAAATTTCGCAAGCGGCGTCTGATGCTGATGTGATTGTGATGGCAACGGTGAATGCGCACCTGGATCGGCAACAGGCGCGGCTCATGCGCGCCCTGGTGCAGACGGGGAAGCGCGTCATCGGCATAGCGGTGCGCAATCCCTACGACCTGCTGGCCTTTCCGCAGCTTCACACGTATGTCGCCACCTACGAGTATACCCGGCCTGCCCTGGTTGCTGCTGCCCGCGTGATCTTTGGCGGGCAAGAGGCAACCGGGCGGCTGTCAGTCAGTATCCCTGGATTGTATCCACGCGGCTACTGCTGGAAGGGCTGACATACTTCGACGAGAAGTCGATCTCAAATGAGCGTCCTCAGCGTCTTGAGCAGTTTCTCGCTCGCGTAGACCGCGTTGTCAGGCGCAAACATATTTACCTGCGCATCAATAACCAGAAGCGCCGTTTCGTTGTTCATAAATCTCCTTCCGATGGGTTTTTAATCCTTGTCGGCCTTTGTTCTTTCCAGTTCTTACTTCTCATTATTACTGAGAAAGAGGATAAGATCGATTCGGCCACGTTGGTCCGGGAAGAGAAGCGTGCCACTCGTCATCAACGAGCTGCAATCTCATTGCACATTCACCCACCTGACGTCAGTTGCCGTGCGTTCCAGGCGGCCAATGCCGGGTATATGAGCGGCTACGAGCAGCGCGTTATCAGCCAGCACCGCTTCCGCGAACGCTGAACGGCTGGCAACATTGCTATTTACGTCGTCCCATATGGACATCCACGAGGGATGCTCCACCTCAGCCGGATGGTGATAGAGGTCGCCCAGGCAGTACAATATCTGACCTTGCGAGGAGATACGAACGATCTGATGCCCTGGCGATTCCCCCGGAGTGGCGATAAGCTTCACCTCCGCGCTGAGGTCGCGATCTCCTTCTACCAGTTCTAATAAACCCGCCTGATAAAGTACGCCAAAAGTGTGACTGTCCGCCGAATTGGGATCGCGGAGCGCCTCTTGCGTTTCGGCGTAGTCCCAATCGGCCTTGCCGAGAAAGCAGCGCGCGCGCGGAAACGTGGGTACATACCGTCCAGCACGTTCCTGGGTGATCCCGGCATAATGATCGAAGTGAGCATGGGTAATCACCAGGTGTGTAATATCCTCCGCGTGGATGCCGAGCTCAAGCAACTGGGTCAGCACATCTGGCGGCGGTTGGTAGTCATCGGGCGGCGCGTAGGGAGAGTCAGGCGGTGTGGAAAGAGCAAAGTTGTTGGCGTCAACCATCACCGATGCGCCAGGGAGCGCGATGTGGACGCATTGACTGGGAAAGAACAATGGCTGATCAAAGATGCCAGTGTAATGAGGTCGCCATTCACTTTCCGGCGCGTTTGTGATCTCGGCCAACATTAGCTGTACATCGCCTGTATTGATAATAGAGACGGTTGCCGCTCCGAGAGCAATGCCGCGTATGCTACTCTTCATGAGATCTCCTTTTTTCGTGCAGGCAAATAAAGGATAGATGAATGATATATCTTATCATACAACCTGTCTCAGTTCATGACCAGTAGGGGCGTGGGCTTGCCCCGCCCGTGTGAATACGCTCCTTGATCTGGCAACGGGCGGGGCAAGCCCACGCCCCTACGAGAATCGCCGGTAGCACGCGGGCGGGGCAAGCCCACGCCCCTACGAGAATCGCCGGTAGCACGCGGGCGGGGCAAGCCCACGCCCCTACGAGAATCGCCGGTAGCACGCGGGTGGGGCAAGCCCACGCCCCTACGATAATCTCCCGGAAGGACAGAGGGGCATAAAAAACCCCATCCTGGGCGAGAGTGAGGGCAAATCTGCCCACCCAGGATGGGTATTACAAGGCTAAACCTGTGCGATTGTTAGCTCAGGTTTAGACACTGAGTACGTTAAGGGTATTGGTATTGTCGTCGGTGAAGAAGACTTCCAGGTTGCCCTGAGCGTCTCTGGCCGCCGCAACCCCGAAGAGCGCCGAGCCATTGCCGGTTTGTGGGTCTACCGGCACGTTGTCAAGCTGGCGCACGCCGACTGCCTGGCCCTGCGTCAAATTCAATTCGACCAGGTTGTTATTGCCCAGGTTGACCACCAGGAGATCGCCGTTCAACGGATTGACGGTCAATCCACCGGGCATGTTCAATGGCTGTCCCTGGAAGACTGTGATGCCTTTGCTGGTAGAACGCATCCCAGTCGTGTTGATGGTAGAGCTATTCGGATAAGCCGCCACGCGATTCGTTGCCGGATCAACGGCAAGCAGCACGTCGAAGTAGCGATGTCCTCCGATGCGCAGCGACGGCACCCAGGTGATGTTATCCTTCGCTCCACCTTGTACGGGCATCAGTTGACCAATCTGGAAGGCGCGGAAGATCGTTCCATTGTTGCCGGGGATCACGTCGATGCGATCGATCGTCGCGTTGCCTGCATTGGTGATGAAGAACGAGTCAACGGCGCCATCCCGGAGATTGCGCACACCCTGATTGAACGTCTGGCCCCAGGGCTTGTCGAACAGGCCACTGGTGATGGTGGCTAAAATGCTGCCATTTGAGCGGAACACCTGCACATTATTGCCCGAAAAGTTTGACACCCAGTCGGTTCCTGTCAGCGTGTTGAAGGCTTCGAACGCGGGACCCTTCGTACCCGTAGTGGATGTCGTGTTGAACAGGACGCCTGGGCCTCTGCCGCCAGGGAAACGCACCAGGGTCGTTCCCGTCTCATTGGCTCCAAAGTTTGTTACCACCACATCGCCCGGTCTCAGAGAGCCACTCGCTCTGTTCGGAGCAATGGCGATCCCGTAAGGGTTGGCATCGACAGTGGCCGTATGTCCCTGTCCATTCACAACGAATGCCGTACTGCCTACCACGGAAATCCTGTTCAGATTGTTAATCGTGGTGGCTAAGCCCCGATTGTTGTTATTGTTATTGTTGTTCGTAGTGGTGGTTGCGGTGGTGGTATTGTTGTTGTTGTTCGTGGTGTTGGTATTATTGGACCCAAAGACATGAGCCGGGCTGTCTGCATGGGTGATGGCGCGGCCAAGAGAAATCACGGCGGCAAGCACCACAGCCAGTAATAGAACACCAGAAATGACGGTTATGAGACGACGCTTTCGCATGTGTTTGCTCCTTCTGTCGATAGGCGCGGAAACATTGTTCCACTGGTCGGGTTCTACGTGTTTGGTCAATTGCGTATCCTTTCTTTATTGTCTATGGGATTGGTAATTCGTCGGTTGAGCAGTTGGGCTGACTGTTGGCGCAGCAGTTGGGCTGACTGTTGGCGCCACGGTCGGGCTGGCTGCAGGTGTCGCTGTCGGAGTTGTTGACGTTCCTGCCGTCGGCGTGGCGGCAGCTTGAGTGGCCGTAGGTGTCGCCTGTGGCGTCCCACCGTTATTGGCGACGACTGTACCCAGCGTTGCCGTTCCTGTCATGCCGTTCGCGGCGACGGAGCCACAGCCAACGATAGGTTTTGCTGCTTGAGTCAGATCAGTAACTGTAAAGAACCAGTTGGCGGGCAAGGCTTGTAAACCTTGCAAGTTGTTAATCACCGCGTTAGCAGTGTTGTTACCCTGACCATCTGTATTCTCGATCTGGGTGAAAAACGGCGCATTTGTACAACTGCCAGTTGCTATATTGACAGCGATTTGCTGATTCGGATGGTTCGGATAGACGATGTTCAACGCAACCTGAGCGTTGCCAGCGTTCGTATCAAGAGTAATCGTAGCGGTTCCCGTTGCGACCTGCTGGACGCCGCCTGCGCCAGTAGTGCCGCCGGTAGTCGTTGTGCCAGTCGTAATGGTAGCGCCGATGACGACACCGTTGCCATTTGTCTGGAGTGTGACTGGATTCGCCATGTTGATGAGCGCCCCACAATTGAGGTTGGTGAAGGACTGGTTGAAACGCATCGCCAGGAAGGTGAACAGCGAATTAGCCATCGCTGGAGCGGGCGACGTTCCATTGACCGTTAGCGTTTGATCCAGTTTGATACGCGGCAGGCCCGTATTGACGAGATTCTGACAATAGGTCGTGCCGCTGGCTTGTTGAGTATTCCAGGCGGGCATCTGATCAGCGCCGAGCCGGTACAGATTCGTCTTGAACAGGCTTTGATTGCCGTTGTCGAGTGTCATGGGGTCCGTAAGCGGCAGCAGCGCAATGGGCGCTTTCTGGCCCGCGGCTGCCTGCAACTCGTCCAACGGGTAGGCCGGAACCATGGCGCCATTGTCGGCCAGATTCGGCGCTGTCCAGGGCTGGCAGCCCAGGGTGGGATCGATGAAGTTGGTGAGCAGAGCGTTATCGCTTGGATTGCCCAGGACGGCCGCGTTCTGCAACTGCGCCTGATTAGCCGCCGTGAACTGTGCAATCTGACCATTTGCTGTCGCCAGGTACTGCGTTTGCACGTTGTCGCTCTGATCCTGATCCACCACGCTGAAATCGCGTGTCGTTGGGCATGTCTGGCCGTCTTTGGCGGTTCCTAACGCGGGAACATGGACTCTACCGGCGCGAATCGCCCGATTTACCGTTGCGAAGAAGGCAGTCGCGTTGCAGTAGGAGAACTGGCCGAAAACAGAGCCTGGAAGACCATTGACGCAGTGTGCCTGCCTGAGCGTGTTTCTCGTAGCCCCTTGCTGTGTCAGGTTGTTGCCGTTAAAGCCGAACCAGAGGCCAACCACGGCTCCGCGCGGCAATGTGGGTACGGTAGGCTGAATGGCCGGTTGCGTTCCCTGGTCGATGATCAGCGGGCTATATACGCTGAACGTATCCGCGCGCGGATCGAAGATGACGCCCTGTACGAAGGCGCTTTGATTGGCATTATTGGCTTCGTTGCACGGGCCGACGGCCGGGTTCGTGGCAACGAGCTGGTATGGAGTCGCCAGCCCTCGTGCAGAGAGCGGATTCGCCGGTATAATCAGCGTACAATTCATATTGGGGGTTGCCCCGGCGGCATGGGAGGCTGTCAGCCGTGAAACTATCACGGTGGCTGCTACCGCCAGTACGAGCGTCAATGCCACGCCCGCTCCAACGAGCATGAGCGGAGAGAAGCGTCTGCGAGACGCAGGTCCATTAGGCGAAAAGGATAAATGTCGTTTACGCATGTGTTCTGCGTACTCCTTTCAAGTGGACTCCATCAAGTGTGTCCAACCTTCATACACCAAAGATAGAAAAACATGTTGTCCTGTAAAGAGGACGACATAATGGCATGTCTCCCTACTTACACGCGCAAGAATGGTATTTTTTCCGTCAGTACCCAATCGTCCTGGTATCAGATCGGGCCACCTGTGGAAGAATGGCATATTTTGAAATGTGCCGAGACACTTTGAGAAAATATGCACAGATAGGAAGGTAATCCAAAAGAAGAGAATTCGCAGGCTGCTATGAGAGAGTCTAATAAAAAGTACTAACTGATCGTTAAGAAAACACAAACCATATGACAATCTCTGATGAGATCGTCTATCATACAAAATATCAAAAATGGAGCGACAAATGGGATTGCTTGGAAAAGGAAACCCCGATTCAAAGAGAAAAGGGCATGTCAGTGAGTCAGCGATCATCACAAGATTTCTGCAATGCGGATTTGTAGTATTGACACCTTATGGTGGGAGTGAGCGATATGACCTTATAGTAGAAGACGTTGATGGGCAGTTTTGGCGTATCCAGTGTAAATCAGGGTGGATAGAGGATGGCGCAATAAATTTTGATACCGCTAACCATAACGTTACAGGAACGAAGAGGGATTGGCGGCACTATCGAGGACAATGTGATTATTTTGCTGTATATTGTGCCAGTTTAGAGCGGGTCTATCTGGTTTCGGTGGATGAGGTGGGGAGAACGCGCGCCCATTTGAGGATAGAACTAACGAAGAACAATCAGGAAAAGAACGTGCGCTGGGCGAAGGACTACGTATTGTAAGGGAGAAGCATATGGGGCTGCTTGGAAGAGGTAAGCGTGATACCAATAGTATTGGCGAAATTAGCGAGTCTGCAATTCTCACTCGGTTCCTACAACTTGGCTATGTAGTATTAACACCCTATGGTGGAAACCAGCGATATGACCTTGTGATTGAAGATGTCGAGGGGCAGTTCTGGCGTGTGCAGTGTAAAACGGGGTGGGTTGATGTGGGTGGAACGCTTATCAGGTTTAACACAGCAAATGCTAATGTCACAGGGAAAAATAGGCAGTCACGGCACTATCGAGAACAATGCGAATACTTTGCTGTCTACTGCGAAGAACTCAATAAGGTTTATCTTATTCCAGTAGATCAAGTTGGTACTACAAGAGCAAATCTGCGATTGGCGCATGCAAGGAACAACCAGGAAAAGTATATACGGTGGGCAAAAGACTACGAATTATAGATGGGCCCAGCAGGGATCGAACCTGCGACCAAGCCGTTATGAGCGGCCTGCTCTAACCGCTGAGCTATGGGCCCCTTGCGCCGCCTATTATAGCATACCGGCGAATCGTTGGGAAGAGGGGAAAAAGTGTAGTTCCCCGTCAAGGATGGAGACCCAAAAGTGTGACTTTCGGCCAAATTTGTCCGTCTTTCATGCAACATACTCCGCAAAGTGTGCTATAATGAATGCAGTTTAACACACGAGGGTCTTGATCGACTCAATACGTGGCTGAAACGGTTGAGTTTGGATCGATTGAGAGCGAGAGAGTACGAGAAGCTGGCAGGAAGCAAACGCAGGCAGAATAATGAAAGGCTCACAATTCGTTCGCGCCACTAAGAAGCGGGCGGGAGGCGTTCTATTCCTCAAATATCTACCCCGGTTGGGCCGGGGCAATAACACTCATCAAGATGCAATTGCATCCTGCAGCGTAGACACTTACGCACAAAAGACCTATATTCTTAGGGCCGCGCTATCGCTATCGGTGGCGCGGTCAAAAATTTTCCAAATCAGAGAGGCATTCAATGTTGAATGAAGTGACGATACGTATTGGTGGTGAGTCGGGCGAAGGCACCATCTCAGGAGGCGATCTCCTGGCCCTGGCTGCGGCCAGGTGGGGGTATCATGTCTATACCTTCCGCACCTTTCCCGCGGAAATTCTCGGCGGCCCTTGTATGTTCCAGGTGCGCATTAGCAGTGATCACCCTGTCAAATCAATGGGCGATAACGCGGACGTTCTGGTCTGTTTGAACAAGGAAGCCTATGATCGCAGTGTTCATGAGTTGCGGCATGGTGGCGTCCTGATCTATGATCCCTCGGATTTTACCCCGGAAGCTGGCGATTATATCACCTATGCCATTCCGTTTAATGAGATTGCGCGCAAACAGGTTCAGTTGTTCCAGACCAAGAATATGGTTATGCTGGGCGCTCTTTCCGGCTTGTTTGGGCCGCCGTTGGAAGCTATCTATCAGGTAGTTGAGTCGAAGCTCTCCAAATCACGCAAGGCGAACCCCATATTGATGGAGAAAAATACGCTGGCATTGCAGATAGCCCGCGACTATGTGACGCAGACATTGACGAAGCGCGACCCGTATCAGTTAGGCGTTGCGGAAAAGGCTGATCGCGTCGTACTGAACGGCAATCAGAGCCTGGTTGCCGGAGCGTTAGCGGCGCAATGCGGGTTCTATGCTGGTTATCCAATTACGCCGGCCAGCGATATTATGGAGTCGCTTGCTAAGGAACTGCCGCAGCAAGGTGGCACATTCTTACAGGCGGAGGACGAAATCGCCGCGTTGGCTGCCGTCGTTGGAGCGTCATTCGGCGGCGTGCGCGCGATGACGGCAACCTCTGGCCCCGGCCTCTCGCTCATGACCGAGCTGATTGGCTACGCTTCGATGGCCGAGATTCCCGTCGTTATCGTTGATGCCCAGCGCGCGGGCCCTAGCACAGGTATGCCTACCAAGATGGAGCAGTCTGACCTGAGCTTCGCGCTCAACGCCAGCCACGGCGATACCCCGCGCATGATTGTAGCCCCGGCCAACGTCGCCGATTGCTACTCGCTCATGATCCAGGCGTTCAATATGGCTGAACGCTACCAGATGCCGGTGATTCTCCTGACCGACCAATCTTTGACAGCCCGCGTCGAAAGCGTCGAGCGCAGCGCGTTCCGCCCGATGGCGGTCGAACGGCGCATGGAGTACAGCCCGAACGGCGCGAATGGAATGAATGGCGCGTCCGCCAAAGCGCAGAATAATGGTCACGCCGACGCCGCTCAAGATGCTCATGAATATGCTCGCTATGCTTTTACCGCGACGGGCATTTCCGCCATTTCTACGCCTGGGCCGGGAGCGCATCCTTACTCCGCGACCGGACTCGAACATGATGAACATGGGCATCCAGACTATGAACCGGAAGACCATATGGCGATGATGGAGAAGCGTTTCCGCAAGCTCGATATCGCCGCCGAAGAATTACCGCGGCCACAGAGGTACGGCGACGTTGATGCCACTATTGGCATCATTGGCTGGGGGTCTACGGAAGGGGCCATTCAAGAAGCCGTTGACCGCGCGCGCGAAAAAGGCTATAAAGTCGCCTCTTTGCATCCGCGCGTTTTATCACCCTTACCGGATCGCACGATCCGTGATTTTATTCGTTCCGTTAAAACGGTCATTGTACCGGAATGCAATTATTCTGGTCAACTTGCCAACTTGTTGGGAGCCAAATATGGCCTCCAGGCCATTCGCGTCAACAAGTTTGGCGGTATTCCCTTTACCGCCGGTGAAATCCTGCGGGCAATCGAGGAGGTTAGTTAATTTTGGTACAGTCAGCAGTCAGCCTTACACTCAAGGATTATAAAAGTGATGTCAAGCCAACATGGTGTCCCGGCTGCGGCGACTTCGGAGTGTTGAATGCCGTCTATCGCAGTCTCGCTGAGTTGAAACTGCCGCTTGATGAAACGGCGATCATCTCCGGTATCGGTTGCTCCAGCCGTTTCCCGCACTTTATGAGTACCTTCGGGATGCATAGCGTGCATGGCCGCGCGCTGCCAGTTGCTCAGGGCTTGAAAATGTCTCGTCCCGATCTGACCGTGGTGGCTGTCGGCGGTGATGGTGACATGTTCAGTATTGGCGCGGGCCATCTCATCCACGCCGCGTTGAGAAACATTGACATCACGGTCGTCGTCATGGACAACGAGATCTACGGTCTCACGAAAGGCCAGACGTCCCCAACGTCGCCGCACGGTCACATTACGAAGTCTACACCCTATGGCTTGCTGGCTTCGCAGTTTAACCCGATTGCCACTGCTCTGTCGCTCAACGTCAGCTTTGTCGCGCGCGGCTACTCCGCCAAGCCCAAAGATCTGGCCGCGTTGATTCAACAAGGCATCAGACACAAAGGGTTTTCCTTTATTCAGGCGCTCAGTCCCTGCCCCACTTTCTACAACACATTCAATACCTGGGACGAGGCTGTGGCTGCTTTGCCTGCCGATCATGATGCTCATGACCGCGGCAAAGCGATGACGCTGGCCCTGGAAACGGAAAAGCAATACCTGGGCGTCTTCTTCCAGGAAGAGCGCGCGACGATGGATCAGGCAGTCCACGAGGTGGTTCAACAGGCGAAGGATTTTGAAATCGGTTCGTATATTGCTCGCTTCGCATAGCGGGCAATTAAGAAGACGATAACACAATCAAGGGCAGGCGCAAAGCTTGCCCTTGTGTTTTTGGTCGAACGTTATCCGACTATTGCCAGGAATGTGAGACGTTATCTTGCGCCATTTGCACCGCGCTAATCACGGCCTGCGTGAATTTTTCCCCGCAGGGATGGCAGAAAAGTCCACTTTCGTTGTGATAAGAACCGCCGATAGCCGTCAGTTGATGTTCGGCTGGCGCTCCACACCATTCGCAGCGGCTCCCGCGTGGAACGGAATCGACAGAGACAGGTTGGCGGAATTCGTTGTTCGGCAAGGGTCTTCCTCCAGATTTTAGATGATTCGGCGTATCACACGCACTACAAATGTTGCGATTGCTCGGACAGAACGAGCAGAGGTAGAGTGTTGTTCAAGCGTAACAGCGTGTCAATACGGTGATACGAAGCTACAAAAACGCGCATCATCGCCCGGAAGCTCCATCGCTTCGATAAGTGGCTCTCTGTGGAGAAGTGTCTATATCCTTCGTGGCCGTTGTGTAATAACTATATCACATTCGTGCAAGATGTGCCAGGATTCTTGAAAACGAGACGCTGACAAAGAGCAAAGCGGCCAGAGCCGCCGATGCTCCCACTTCGGTGACGAAGAAATTGTCCCAACCGGTCATTATCTACTTTGCTCCCTGCCTGGAGAGAGCCGCAGGAGGCGTGCGAACCAGGGTTTCTGCACAGGCAATGGAGACGCGGCCAGGTGAACGCCTGAGTTGTGGCTGAGCGGAACATTGACGCCTATTTCAGGAGCCAACGCGCCGTTTGCCTGGGAAGGCGAAAGGTCGGGGCTCAATTCGTCGCTTTGTCGCGTGAAGTTATCTGAGGAGTCATCCCAGTTGTCAAGATTGCCATCAAGTTTGTCTTCATGTGGCACTGGTTCATGAGGATTGGGCAGATCAGCAGGGGCAACGTTAGCGACAATTGCTTGTTGCAGAATCTGGTCTCGGCGCATGGGCTGCGTTGCTTGCTTTTCCAGGGCGAGCCGTTCGTCAACTTCTTCCAGCAAACGTGCAATTTCTGGACGCAGCGCGAGATTATCTTGCGGAATGCGTGTCCACTGCGCCAGCGCGGCGGGATAATAGCCAGCGCGATAACAGTAGAGGCCCAACATGGCACGCGCGTCGTAGATATTCATACGATGCCAGAGAGCATATTCCTCGGCTGGGGTTTCGATCACATCTTCGCTGGCTTCAATTACCTCTACCAGATGAAAGAGCGGGATGTTCATCACACGATAGGGGAAGCCGTAGAAGAGCGCGAGCCTGCGCCGCCGCGTGCGTTCAGCCGGATGCTTGCCCACAAAGTATTTGCGCGTCCACGAGCCGCTCGACCAGACGAGCCAGGCCAGGATTAAGACAAGAATACGGCCCAGATAACGTTCCCAGGTCTGCGGGGCCGTGCCAACCATCACGCCCAGGATGGCGAAGCAGGCTCCCAGGGCCCATGCTCCGTAGACCAGCCTGCGCCGGTCCCAGCCGAGCAGATCGAAATGCTGGTGGAGCGGCGTTGCCAGGAAGGGTTTGGGAAATTCCGTATGTGGGATGAAGGTGCGCATACTGGTGAAGCGCAGCACTTGCATACGATTGCGAAAGAAAGGTGTCAGCACTTTGGCGGAGATCAGCGCCGAGAGACCCTCAAGGACAAACGCGGCTCCTACCATCAACAAGAGGAATTCCTGGCGCGAGAAAATCGCGATCATCGCCAGCATTCCACCCAGCGCCAATGCGCCGCTGTCGCCCATGATGATCCTGGCGCGGCGTCGGGCCGTGCCGCGTCGGGCCGCGTAGGACGACGGCCAGTTTAAGGGGAGATAGCCCAGCGTGCCGCCCGCGCAGAGCAGCGAAAGCACCTCCAGGACGATGCCTTCTGGATGTTCAGCATTGATGTTGCCGGTGATGATGATGCCGAAGGCCAGCGCCGCGCTGAAAACGAGGCCGCCGGAGAGTCCGTCCAGCCCATCACTGAAATCCACCGAGAGCGAAGTCAAACTGCCGATGATGCCGGTGATGAGGACGAGTATAGGCAGCCAGAGAAAGTAGGCCACTTGCCCAAACACCACGTAATCTTGACAATAGCCAAGCGCGGGTTTATAGCCTCTGGGACACAATAAAGGGCCAAGAATGGGCAGATCGATGTATGGGCTATAGGGTAGTCGCCCGCTTGATAGCAAGAAAAAATAGAACAAGGCTACGGTAGCCGAGACGATAAACACTCCCACAAATTTTGTGCGCTGCGAAAGCCCTTCCTCGCTGTAAACTTTATGCCAGTCATCGATGAAGCCAAGCACCATAAAGCAGAACGTCGCGCCCAGGCCGATAATGAGCAGCGTCCACTGGTAGGAAGTAAATTTGAACATGAAGCCCGCGCCTATGCCTATAGCCTCGATTGCGAGAACCAGGGATGGGCCGCCGACAAGCGGCAGTTCGATAGTCTTAATTTCTCGCCCGCTGCCTGGGAGGAAGTCGGCGCGATGGGGGCCAGGCTTCCGTTCGCCGCTGCGAAACCTCGGAAACAGGAGCATAGCAATGCTACAGAGTAATAAGCTCAGCGTTGTACAAGCGATAAAAGTCAATACTAACCATAGAAAGACCATAGATACTCCCAATAGCGAAAAACGGCCCGCCGACTCTACATATTGAAACGGGACACGAGTTACAGCAGTAACGTAATGTGACTACAACGGCTCTTCCCTCACTGTTTCAGAAGGTTTTGCAATGCTTCACGCGCCGCCCGGCGATCATCCCAGGGCAGCTTCTCCCTCCCTATGATAATACTTTGTTCATGTCCTTTGCCGGCCAGCAACACTGTGTCGCCCGCCCTCGCTCGTCCGAATGCCTCTGTGATGGCTTGTGTGCGATCCGCGATACAAAGAAAGTCGTGGCCCTCCTGCTTGCCAATGGCTTTCGCACCCGCGGCGATGTCCTGGAGGATACGTTCGCGATCCTCTTCGCGTGGGTCTTCATCAGTAATAACGAAGAAATCGGCCATTTGCGCGGCAATACGGCCCATGATCGGTCGTTTTTGCAGATCGCGCTCGCCCGCAGAGCCGAAGACAACCATCAGCTTGCCAGCAGTGAGCGGTCGCAAAATTGCCAGTACCTTTTCCAGGCTATCCGGGGTGTGAGCGTAATCGACAATCACGCTGAACGGTTGCCCTTCCTGGATAGTTTCCATCCTGCCGCTGACGCCCGTCACTTTTGCCAGTCCTTCCGCGATTTCGCCAGGACGCACGCCCAGACTACAAGCTGTCGCGATGGCCGCCAGGCAGTTGCTCACATTGAAACTCCCCACTAAGCGAGTCTCAATCGCGACCTCCGCGTTCGGCAATAAGGCGCGGAAGCGCGTGGTATGGGCATTGAGTTGCACATCAACGGCGCGTACCAGCGCCGTTTCAGCGAAACCATAATCAAGAATGGGAACGCGGCAATGTGGCTTGAGGTATTCATAACTTGAATCGTCGCGGTTGAGGATAGCGCGGGAATGTATGCCCAATCCCTTGTCGCGCTCCGGATCGAGCATGTCGAAGAGGCGTGCTTTGGCGCGGCGATAGTTCTCCAGCGTCTTATGGAAATCCAGGTGTTCATGCGTAATATTCGTCACCACGCCGATATCGAAGTCACACCCGCGCACGCGCTGGAGTTCCAGGCCGTGCGATGTTGACTCGATAACCGCGTGTGTGACACCATTTTCGAGCATTTGCCGTAAAAATTGTTGCACCTCCAGCGATTCCAACGTGCTTTGTCGCGTCATATTCTCCCATTCGCGTCCGGCAAGACGAAAATTCGCCGTCGTCATGAGGCCGGTGCGCGCTCCGGCGGTTTCCAGTATGGCGCTGATCAGGTTGCTAGTCGTCGTTTTGCCGTCGGTTCCTGTCACGCCGATGGTGCAAAGTTGTCGTGCCGGATAGCCATAATAGGCGCAGGCAAGATCGGCCAGGGTTGTACGAATATCCCTTACCTCTCTATATGGAATCGATAGACTGCTCTCTATTTCCGATGGCGCAGCTTCGCCAATAGCGGCAACAGCGCCGCGCCGTGCCGCTTCAGCGATGAAGAGCCGACCATCAGTATGCGTACCGGGAACGGCGATGAATAACGCACCCGGCTGCACTGCCCGCGAGTCGTATGCCAGCATGGTAATGTGACCCTCGTTTATTGCGCTAGCGGGCGCATTGAATTGTACCCCTACAGAATCCAACAATGTTTGTAATCGCATGGTTGCTCTCTACTAGTAAAATTGGGTGCGCGTTCGATGATAAGGGCGCATGTCGGCGCTGTTCTGAGCCAGCAGCCAGAGGCGCTGATCGATCTCGGCAGCGGTCAACGGATAATCCAGCGTAAGTAATTGGCGTCGCAACAGCTCGCAGGCCCAGACGGTGGCGGCGCGAATCTCGATTTCCTCTTCGCTGCCCTCGGCTATCAACTTCTGGCTATCGACGTGCCGGGCAAGCTCAGGGGCATAGTCCAGGATGCCAAAATGGCGCAGCGCTTGCGGCACTTTATAGTCGGCAAAGGCGGTGAGTTGATCCATAGCGGTAATCCTGCCCCAACTTTGTCCCTTGAATGCACTCTGTATATCAGAGACGCACAATTGTGCGCGCTTGTAAAAACTTACCGGCAGGCTGCGATAGAGCGCCACATCGTGAAACGAAGAGAAATGCCGGGTGATCAATTGCGCCAGCTTCACGGCGTTGCCTTCGGCTGCCGTAATCACGTTGGTAAATTGACCATCGAACTGTGCGAGCAGCACGCGCCCAACCTCGCGCGCATTCTGCAAGCGTTGCTCAAAGAGCGGAATAGGTTGCTCGCCGCGAAAAATTTCGGCCAGCGTCTCGCTGCTCAACTGTGCGAGAAATGCCGCGTCCCACAACGGTAGTCCATCTTCTACGGCCCGCGTGAGCGCGGCGGCCTCGGCCAGATAGCCGTTGAGCGTTTCGCCTTTGTAGACGATACGCCAGCGCGGTTGATCTGGCTCGGCCCAGAAACAGAAATTCATCGCGTCAAGCGCGAGAATCCAGTTCGCGCTGCGCTCCGTGCCATCGAAAAAGTGATAGCGTTCATACGCCGCGGGCCACGCGGGAGCGGCAGGGGCATGTATTGTCTGTTCCTGCGACCAGCGCCGGGCCAACTCCGCTGCCTGCTGTGTATTGATCCAGACCAGTTCCCCCTGGGTGACGACTGGATAGGCGCTGCTAAGGACACCCAGGGGATCAGGCGTTGGGGGCAGCAATGCCTCTTCATCATCTCCAGAGTCCATCTGACTCTCATTGGTCATGAAATTAACCTCTCTAACCTCTCTATTTGCCCCTGATTGTACAGATGGGAATCGATTTCGTCAATGGTACCTCGTTTATAGTAACACCTGATATATTGATGAGCCTTAATGTAGGCGGAATAACCATTACTTAACTTGTATACACAGGGTTACACTTCTTGTATGCTGGTTACAGGCTTGCATCATATTGTTTGATGTTTCCCTCGGACCGTTTTATTTTAGCTCCTCACTAAGGAGGTAACGCATGGCATCATCGAAGCGCGTTGTCAACGAAGAGCTCATCGCCCAGGACATTAAGCGTCTGCACGCGCTGGGTTACGCCCAGGAGTTATTCCGGGCAATGGGCGGGTTCTCCAATTTCGCCATCTCCTTCACCATCATCTCCATTCTCAGCGGGTGCGTGACTCTGTTCTATCTCGTGCCGACCACATCCGGCTTCGCTGCCGCCTCGCTTGGCTGGCCGCTCGTGACCGTGTTTGTGATCATTGTCGCGCTGGGCATGGCGGAACTGGCTTCGGCTTATCCGACGGCCGGTGGTCTCTACTATTGGGCCTCCAAGCTCGGCGGCCCTGCCTGGGGCTGGTACACCGGCTGGTTTAACCTCATCGGCCAGATTGCCATTACCGCCGGCATCGACTACGGCGCTGCCGTCACCGTCGATGTCTTACTCCACGCCTGGATTCCCGCCATTCCTGCAACCGTTGGCAGTGTCCTCGGCATCAATCCTGCAACGCAGTGGATGACGCTGCTCATCTACGCCATCATTCTGGTGATCCACGCTCTGCTCAATATCTTTGGCGTGCGCATCGTCGCTCTCCTGAATGATATCAGCGTATGGTGGCATATTGGCGGTGTGCTGCTCATTGTCGTGGGGTGCGTGGGGGCGTCTCTGCTCGCCTTGCAGTTCAATCCCGGCGCGGCTGGCGTCTGCTGCGCGGCGCAGGTTTCCAGCCACGCCGTGCATTCCCTCAATTCAGCGGGGACGGTTTTTAGCGTCAATCAAGCATTCAATACGACCGGTTTCCCGATCTGGTATGCCTTCCTCATCAGTTTGCTGCTGGCGCAGTACACCTACACTGGCTATGATGCCTCCGCGCACATGACCGAAGAGACAGTGGGCGCGGCGACGCGCGCGCCGTGGGGCGTCGTCATGTCTGTGATCGTCTCGGCTATTGCCGGGTATGCTCTGTTGATGGGCCTGGTCGCGGCTACACCGAACCTGGCGGCGGCAGGCGGTTTCGTCAACCCGGTGCTGTACATCCTGGAGAGTCGCCTGAGCTACGTGTTCGGTACGGCGTTGTTTGCCGTCATTGCTGTGGCGCAGCTCTTCTGCGGCATGTCCTCAATTACCTCCAATTCGCGCATGATCTATGCCTTCTCGCGTGACGGCGCGGTTCCTTTCCACAATCTCTGGCATAAGCTCGATGCCGGTCGCACGCCGCGCAACGCTATCATCCTCTCGGTAACGTGCGCGTTTATCCTGGCGGTACCCTCGGTCTTCGAGTATGTCGCGTATGTGGCTGTGACGTCCATCGCGACGATCGGCCTGTATATCGCCTATGTGCTGCCAATCTTGCTGCGCCTGATGGCGAAGGAATTTAAGCCGGGTCCGTGGCATTTAGGGGCATGGAGCAGGCCGATCGGCATCATTGCCGTAATATGGGTGGTCTTCATCGCCATCCTCTTCATGCTGCCGACTGCCACGCCGCTCTCGCTGAACACGTTCAACTACACGCCAGTCGTGGTGCTGGGAACATTCCTCATCATCACTATCTGGTGGCTGGCAAGCGCGCGCCACTGGTTCAAAGGCCCGATCATTCAAGGCTCGGAGATCGAACTCGAAGCCATCGAGCGGCAAGTTGGTGATACCGGCTTGGAGGTCGAAGGAGCGGCAGGCGCAGGCGAATAGTCACCAGGGCGCCACCAATAAATGCGAAGTCAATAGATATGCCCTGACAGGGAAACTCGTGTGGGCGCTGCATGTTTTTCACAGAGAAAGACATTTAGCGCCCTTTTTTTGTCAAAAATAGCATTGTAGATATACTTGCCCTTTTAGCTATATATTCATATATCTAAATCTATTCTATTGTGTTTTTGTCTTTTTTATGTATAATTACTCTTAGCATTTGCTACTCTTGTAAACAGAAGAAAGGATGTCTTCCTATGGAAGAGCAACAGCTTCAGGATTTTGTCCACCGTATCGCGGAAAGTGAAGATTTGCGGAAAGAATTAGCAGGCAATGCGGCGCTTGTAGTGTCGCGCGAGGGCTTTTCGCCGCGATTGGTCAATGTCGTAATGCGTCTTGTGCCACACCTGGCAATGGAGAAGCCGTTAGGGCCATCGTTGGGGTGGTGGTGGGGTTATTAGCGACGCCAATTATGATTCAGAACGGCCAGTCTTTAGTTAATCTTGTAGCCGCTCAACAAGCATTGCTTGTTGAGCGGCTATCTTGCCTGCTCGCGCCTCTGCATCCCGTGCTGCGCGCTGATGTGACGCGCGCTTTGCAGGGAGAAGGCAAGCTGCTTTATCAGGCTCCGGCTTCTGCCGAATCATCCCAACCGCCGCCACTTGCAGGAATGTGGGCATTAGCAACTTTCCTGATTGCGCACTACGTTGCGCCGGATATCGATCCTATCTTCGCTGGCAACGTGGCAATTGCCGTCGAATGCTTCGTATGCGCCACGGACTTGCTTGACGACGTGACTGACGGCGATCAGACAACGACACTGCTCGCTCTGGGACCCGCGCGCGCGCTCAACGTTTCGACTGCGCTGCTGGTACTTGCCCATCAAGCCATTCTTTCTACACCGCAGCAGGGTATCGATCCGCGACTGATCCTGCGCTTGCTGGATACATTTGAAGAGGCGGCGCTGGCCGCGGTGAGCGGCCAGCACAGAGATATCTTATCTGAACAGCAATCGATCCGCGCTTGCACGCGGGAAGAGTGCCTGGATATTGCAGCCGCCAAAGCGGGATCAATTATGCGACTGACCTTTCGCCTGGGCGGCATATGTGCCGGAGCGGATGATGCATTGTGCCAACAACTTTCCGAGTCAGGCGAAATGCTTGGTATTGCCCACCAGCTGGACAATGATGCGCATGATCTGTACCATCTCTTACAAGCTCATAATAACAGCGCACTATCCACAGAAAGCGTAAAGTCTGATCTGGAACGAGGAAAGAAGACGCTGCCTATCGTGCTTGCAGCGAGAGATGATCAGACACTTCAGAGATTCTCGGAACTGACCGATGAGGAAAAGAAAGAGCATTTGCAAGCTTTTCAAGAGGCGATCATGACGACCTGGGGCATATGTCTACTCTATCGAGAGCGTGTTCGTGAGCGTTTCCAGGCGCTGGAAGCGAGAAAGCCGGTTACGCTCGCGTTGCGCATGTTACTTGGTCTGGCATAATCAGCGGTTTTGCCGTATGTGGGGGAATTTACAGGAGCATCTGTATGAGAATGGTCGGTCAGTCGCGTACCAGGGCAGCACGAACCCTGATCATTTTCTTGAACGCGAGCCTTTATGCTTTCCTGGTCATTCTAGATGGTCTGTCTTCGATTCCTGGCGCTCATGCCCATACAGCGACCGCGTGGAAGATATGGTTGCCCTTTGGTTTTTTCTCCTTTGTTGCCTTCACTTTCCTTGTTGTTGGCAGCTTTGTCTGGCTTTTTGCACGCAATCGCCCTGTTGCCTGGCTGCTCTTCGGCTTTTCCATCACTGTAATGCTCGCTTTTGTGACGGAAACAGCCTCCGAACTGAATAATCGCCTCTTTCTCGGTATCTCTGGCGCGAGCAGTTCCCTGGCTTTTACCTTCTTTGCGCTCTTACTCTTGTTGTTTCCGCGTAATCTCCTTGAAAGGGGCGATGATCAATCTCCGGTTCCCGTTCAGGGGAGAGTACGAACATACATTCGCTACTTTCGTTCTACCTATATTGCTCTGCTGATCGTACTCTGTAGCGTATCGTTACTGTCTATTTTTGTAGCGGATGGTTTCTTGTTGACCCTACCATTGTGGCTGGCGCTGGGCAATGATCTCTATCACTTGCTCGTGATGGGGGGCATCCTGATAACCATTGGCATTTCATATAGCCGAAATACGACGTTGCGAGAGCGCCAGCAGCAGCGTATATTTGCGGCTGGCGTCATCGTAGCCGTTGTGCCATTATTGCTCCTGACAGTGCTGCCTCTTATTTTGAACGCGCCGCGTTTTTATATTGATCCACAACTGAGTACGCTGACGGTGATTCTTTTGCCCCTGGCGCTTGGCTATACGATCTTGCGTTACCAGGTGCTTGTGTTCGATCGCTATATTCGCCGCGCCGTCGCCTGGATGACCGGCATCATCGGGCTATTCGGCGTAGGCTACCTGGTGATCATGATCACTAACCTTCTCCTGCCTGGCAGCCAGGTAGAGCCGGTTGTAGTGGCCGTGATCATGATAGGTATTTTAGGGCCATGTGTCTGGTGGCTCGCCCGCGTCGTGACGGAACAGCTCTTCTTCCACGAAATGCGCCACTACCGGCGTCTTATTGATCGCGCGGATATGCTATCAAGCGAGGGCTTTGATATCGATGAGGCTGTGCAACTGTTGACAACGGCAGCGCTGCAAGTGTTTAAAACGCAAGAGATTTGCTTATATGTGCTAGATGATGATACCGGCGCATATCGGCTCTTCCCCGCGCTAAAAGAAGCGCAACGAGAGGATGCTGATCGTATGAGGTTGGCGCTGCATTTGAATGCGGCAATCACCCCGGTAGCTGATGACTACACTGGCGGAACAGGGATCAATGTGCGTGATCCGCTGATTGAACGGGTGGCTTCAGCTAAGCGTTCCATGATGTTGCACGAATTTTCTCAGCCGGAGCCGACCGGCCTGATGGGTATCAATCGCTATATTGTGTCGAGCGGACCTGTAGATCATACAGACCCCCTGCTGACGCCCATTTGGGCCAGCGGAAAGTTGATTGGTTTGCTCGCGCTGGGTGAACGTTCCGATCATCAACAATATGCCGGGCCTGATCTCGACGCGGCTCAGTATTTGCTGGCGCGCTTTGCACCCGCGTTGGAAACTGCTCGCTTATATGCGAAAAGCAAGCGCAATGCCGATATTTTGCGCGCGCTCTATGGCGGCAATACGCTTTCCGTCCAGAGCTTTGCCACAGTTGAGGATGTCGCGCGCGCTTATACCAGAGTTGCTGCTGACGCTATCAATGCCGGAGCAGAGATTTTGTTGTACACGCCGCGCAGCCGCGAGTTGTCCCGTGTGGCTCATGAAGGAAACGGCCCGCTCTTAGCAGCGCAGTCGTGTTTCACCTCCTCATCTGAACGGGATTGGAAGCCCTGGTTTTCTGAAGGAGAGTCTTCCTCGTCCTGGGAGAAATATTCCGCGGAAGCGCCTCCTTGCCTGGCGGAGGCGCCGCGCTTCTCCTTTGCCTGGCTGCCTTTGTTGGAAGGGCAGGAGCTGCTCGGCGTGCTGGCGCTGACGTATCCACGCCCGCATTTCTTCGCCCAGGAGGAGCGGCACGTCCTGGGGATGTTCGCCAAACAGTGCGCGGTTGCCCTTGAGAATACCAGAATTACGCTTGCCTTGCGCGAGGCATACGAACGGCAAAAAGAGTTAGATCAACTAAAAGACCTGTTCGTGACGACTGCTTCTCATGAGTTACGCACCCCTCTGACTGCGGTGCAAGGCTATATCGAGTTGCTGGCCGATTTTGGTCCGAGTCTGGATGCCGCGTCCCAGGCGGAATTTCTCGCGAAGGCGCGCCGTGGCTGCGACGAATTGACTTTGATGGTGAATAACATCATGGATGCCAGCCTGGTCGAGACGGAGGCCGAACAGATCAGGTGCAGTCCCGTCTCCGTCGCTGCTGCTGTGCAGTCGGTTTTGGAAATGTTCGAGGGGGATTTTGCCCGCGAGCAACGTTCCGTTGAAGTTTCTATCCCACCTGATTTATCTGTACTTGCTGATCCTGTGCGCCTGCGCCAGGTATTGTTGAACTTGTTGAACAACGCGCTCAAATTTTCCAGTCCAGGCAGCGGTATTGGGATTCTTGGCTTTTCTGGTGATGGGCAGGTCACGGTCGCGATCCGTGATTACGGGTTGGGAGTGCCGCGGGAGGATCAGGTGCGTCTTTTTGAACGCTTTGTGCGTCTTGAGCGCGATATGAATAGTCCGGTACGCGGCGCCGGCCTGGGCCTGTATATCTGCAAGCGATTGATAGAGGCCATGCACGGGCGTATCTGGGTAGAAAGCAGTGGCGTTCCTGAAGAAGGCAGCCTCTTCGCTTTTTCACTCAAGCCATCCAGGCTGATGCGCAAGGAAACTTCCCCCATCGCGGAGCGCCAGCTCGTATGAAATCCTGGCATCCAGTGTGGGTGTCAGGCTCATTGTATTCTGTATGCTATGGGGCTTCTGTTTTGACGTAGCCGCGTTCTTTGGCGTACTGCCAGAGCGACCGTTGCAGTTGGCGGCGGGCGCGCGAAATGCGGCTCATGACCGTGCCGATGGGAATCTGGAGGGCTTCGGCGATTTCCTTGTAGGACAATCCTTCGATATCGGCAAGCACGATGGGCATACGGAAATTGGGCGGCAGCTCTTGCAGCGCATTATAGACATCCTCGTCCAGGTATTTGCTCAAAACTTCTTCTTCCGCACCCACGTTGAGTTCTTGCCCGCTCAAGTCCCTGATACGATTGTATAAATAAAAATCTTCCCCTTCGGGTAGGGGCGTTGGCGTTGGGTGCGTCGCATTTTTGCGATAGCGATTGATCGCAGAAGTATTCAGGATACGGAAGAGCCAGGCGCGCAAATTCGTCCCCGGCTGGTATTTATCAGCAAAACGAAATGCTTTGAGCATCGTTTCCTGCACTAAGTCCTCGGCCTCTTGCTGGCTGCTGGTCATGCGCCGCGCGGTACGATACAGGCTATCCAGGTGTGTCAGTACCCCGGCCTCAAAGTCTTCTGTGACAGCTTGTTGCCGATTGGCAGTCTCCGGCGCTGATGTAGTCTCTGGTAGAGACCCCTGCTCTGGTATTGGTTGTTCCGACATGCAACGCTCCCTCAATAAGATCCGTAGGGGCATAAGGCTCTGCCCCGCCCTGGTGAACAACCATATCTGGCGATTGGACGGGGCAAGCCCACGCCCCTACGGGAGTTCAGGGCAAGCGCAAGGTAGGGGATGCCTCCACAATGGGGGACTGTAGAGGCCAACCTTGCCCCCGCCCGTTCTCTTTGCAGTATACAGTAGTTCGGGCGGGAATGAAAGCCCCATCCTATTATGTTAGAATGTGCAGATATGATAGTGTGATGGACGAGCTTATAGAGGAGAGCAACCATGAATTGTTTGGAATCGGTCGCTCGTCTCCATCTCTATCTGGATCGGGAACTCAGCAGTGAGGAACTCGCGATTGTGCAGCGGCATCTTACAGATTGTCCATCGTGTGAATGTCGTTTTCATGTGGATATGAGCATCAAGCGGCTCATTCACGAACGCTGTACGATTGAGCGCGCGCCCGCACGCCTGCGCGAAGCGGTGTATAGCCTGGCGCGCCAGCCTTTTGGCTTGCCACTCGAACTTGATCCAGAACTAGCGATGGAGATCAGAGCAGATGTCGAAGCCGCGGAATAACTTCTGACGGCTTCGTTCGTGATGGAGATGTCTTCCTGCCCGAAAATTCCTACTCAAGAAGGGGAATTTTCTCCTTAATACTTGCCAATTCTGCTTTTTTCGTGTTATGCTTTCGTACACATGTACGAATGTTCTCTGTGGAGAGCGAGAAAAGAGCAAGCCATGGCACAGGAAGCGATTGGCGCTGATGGTCTCCCCCAACACGGGTTATTATTGCGGAGAGCGCATCAGTTGTTGGAGGACAAGGGGCAGCCGATCAGCGAGTCACTGCTGATTGAGCATCTTTTTGGTGTGTCCGGCGAGAGCGGACGCTCAGCGTTGTGGGTCAACCTGCTCTACCAGGTTATGCAGGATTCCCCGCTGTTTGAACAAACCGGCACGGATGAATGGTCGCTCACTGCCTGGCGCAGTACGCAATTACTTTTGCACGAGGCCGAATACGTGGCGCTGGACGTGGAGACAACAGGACTGCGCCCTGGTCCTGATCGAGTGATCGAAATTGCCGGTCTCCGTCTGCGCAACGGCCAGATTGTGGACTCATTTCAGACGTTAGTAAATCCTCTGCGCCGTTTGCCGCCGTTCATCGTCCAGCTAACCGGCATTACTCCAGACATGGTCGCCAAAGCGCCGCCAGCCGCGCAAATTCTGCCAACCTTTCTCAGCTTCATCGAGGGCGCGACGATTGTTGGGCATAACGTCAGCTTCGATATCGGCTTTCTCACCTATGAAGCGCAGTTGTTAGGGCAGACCTTTCCCATCGATGGTCTCGATACCATTGCCCTGGCCCGTCGTTTGCTCCCCGGATTGCGCCGCTTCAAACTCGATATGGTGGCGCAGCACCTCAACATTCCAGCCTCGAATCGTCACCGGGCGATGGGTGATACCAGAGTGACGGCTGCCGTTTTCCTGAAACTCCTCGACCACGCGCGGGAGCAGGGTGTCCAGACGCTCGGCCATTTGCGCCGCCGTTTGCAGCTCCCCGTGCAGTGGAGCGGCGATATTGCCGATGCTGCCGTGACCAAACAACTCGATCAGTGGGGCGTCAATGGCAGGAAACACAACGATGCGCCGCGCCCAAACGGCGGCCTCTTACTCAATCCAGCCTGGAAGCGCGATTTTCCGGCGAAGCCGGGCGTCTATTTGATGAAAGACGCCAACCAGCAGGTTATTTACGTGGGGAAGGCCAAGAGCCTGAAAGATCGCCTCGCTTCATACTATAGCCATCCCCTCGGCTATACGCGCAAGATGGATGGGCTACTGCAAAGCGTGCGCGAGATCGAGACGCGCGTCCTCGGCTCCGAACTTGAAGCGCTGCTGGTCGAATCACAACTGATCAAGCAGTTGCAGCCAGCATACAACGTGCAGTTACGCAACTACGAGCTGTACCCGTTTATCAAGATCGATGTGCAGCATTCCTTCCCGCGCGTCTATGCTACGCGCGAGGTTGCCGCCGATGGCGCGCGCTACTTCGGGCCTTTTCGCAGCCGCCGCATGGTCGATATGACACTGGAATTGATCCAGAAAGTTTTCCCGATTCGCACCTGCACCCGCTCGCTGCCGCCGCTCGCGCAGCCATCGAACCCCTGCCTGCGTCTGCATCTCGGTCGCTGTCCCGCGCCCTGCACTGGAAAGGCCGAGCCAGCAGCGTATACCGAAGTGATCGTGGAAGTGTGCGCGTTCCTGGGCGGCGAGCGCGAAGATTTGCTCGATCGCCTGCGCCGCCAGATGCTCGAAGCCTCGCAGCAGATGAACTATGAGCGCGCAGCGTGGCTGCGTGATACCATCCGCAGCGCTGACGAAGTGTTGATCGGCCAACGCCTGATCACAGGCGCGGTCGAGTCCAACAACCTGCTGATCGCCTACCCCTCGGCCAGAGAAGATCACAACGAATTATTTCTGATCCGGCACGGACGATTGGTGGCGCAGCGCTGCACCCCGCACGACGCGATAGCGATGCGCGTGGCAGTTCTCGAACTGATCGCCTGTGCTGCCGCGCTGGGCGAGCCGCCCAGCATTGTCGGCAAAGCCGAAGTTGATCAGATCAACATTATCAGCCGCTGGATTCATCGCCACAGCGATGATCGCGCCTTTTTCCCGTTGCAGGCCGCGCTCTTCGATCCTGATGCAGCGCAGCAATTGACCGAACGCATCTGGGCAGAGATTGATGCAGTGCGCTCTTTGCCCGTGGAGCCAGCAGAAGACGAGCGAGAGGAGATATTTCCCTGAAACAGCAGTTGAGAAGGAATCTTATAATTGTTGTTTTCTGCCTTTTTTTGTGAGAAACCCAGCCGACGTACTCACTTATCTCTTATCAGTGATGGGTATGATACAGGCGCAAGACGCTCTCGAGAACTCTTTCCACGGACAACTGCTCTAATTGCTGCTCCTGTATCACCTCAACATTTGGACCCAAAGGGCGCCAGAGGGTTGGATAGGTATCCCCGAAAAGCGCGAGTGTGGGAATGCAAAGCAGCCCGGCTAAATGGCTTGTGCCTGTATCATGGCCGACAAAACATCCGCATTGCTTGAGGCGCTGAGCAACCTCCAGGAGGGGCGTTTTTTTGAGGATAGTCAGCGTCCCAGATGGTGACAGATGCGGGATACGCTGATGCGTCTCTACGAGGAGTTCAGCGAGGAGTGTGCCTTCGCCTGGTCCTGCGAGCAGGAGAACTGGGTACTGCTGGCGCACAAGTGAAACGATGAGGCTGGCAAACGAGGCAATCGGCCAGCGTCTGTGTGCTGAACCGACGCCAGGGTGAAGGGCTACGGGAGGAATATAGGGACAAAATGCCTCGCTGCCAGTGTTGGGAAGGACAATGCATTCTGGCTTAACTACTGGCACGCCTACCCATTTAGCAAAGTACTCTACCACATGCATTGAGCCATTTGCATTTTGTATCAAATCCTTAAAAAATATAGGTATAGCGATGACCTCTTTGACTCCCGCCGCGAGCAGGTTCTGTTTTGCCAGGTCAGTATCCTCTACCCAACAAATGGCAAGGTCAGCCTGCTGGAACAGGGTGCGCAACTCGGATTGGCGAATACCTTCTGGCGAGAAGACCTCAGCCCATTTCGCGTCATAATTATGCACTTCGTCCGCGACGCCCCAGGCTTTCGCCAGCGGCATCGCACCTGGATTGCCGATAAAAGTGATATGCGGATTCGTGTACTTCTCCCGGAGCGCAACGAGAATAGGAAATGTAACGAGCGAGTCGCCAAGAGCGTCCGGGCGGATGGCAACGATATTCATATGGTTTTCTTTCCTTTCAAGGAGGGACATTCCGGGACTTTTTACCACCTCCCGTCTATCATCTCGTTGCGCGTCTCACGGTTTTCTGGAACCTTCCGATGAGTCGAGGAACCAGCGCCACACACAATACACAGACCCACAAGGCGACCGCTGAGGCCAGCAGTTTTCCCAGCAGCAGCGTGCCGAGCCAACCGCCTGCGAGCGCGGCCACGCTGCCGATGGCGGGCAGGATCAGCCAGGTGCGTCTTTCCCACGGCGCGGGCCAGAGTTTTGCGGCGATGCCCAACAATCCGACGAAGATACCGAACAGGAGCCAGGTGAGCGAAAGAGCAAGCATCATCAACCTCTCGTTTCAGGAAGCAGGCTGCAAGATTTCAGATAAGACGCGAAAGAGCGGCGGCACGTCGTCCAGCACCTGAGCAAGCGGCGGGTTCGATTCTACCTGCACATGCTGGAAAATGCCGAACTCCACGAAATCATAGGGATGGTGGATGCGCGCCAGAGCCGCCGCGAATTCATCGGCCTCCGTAATCGGTACGGATGTGTCGTTTCGCGAATGCAGAATGTAGATGGGCGCGCTGATCTTGCCGATGACCGAGCTGGGCGAGAGCGTATTCAGCAAAGCATGGAGCCTCGGCGAGAACGCGGCGATATTCTGGCTCACCCGGTTCGGTTCATCGCCCACCAGCAAATGATAGGCAGCGACGGCGGACGGGGACATACTTTCAAGCTGGCCGGGTGTGAGCGGCTGCCCGCCGGGGAGAAATGCGCTGATGATCAGTTGGCCGTCGAGCTGCGGCAGGCCGCTTGCCACGACGTTTGCCAGTACTTCAAGCGGATATTGTGCTGGTTGCCAGGGGACCGTTTTGCCGTTCACGGTAATGGCGCGACGACCATAGACTTGCAGGACTGTTTCCGCGTTGAAGTACGAGCCGAACAGGGCGACGAACCTGACGCGATCACGGATGCGCGGGTCGGCGGCGGCGAGGCAGGCCAGCGTCCCGCCGCCGCTGAAACCTGCGATACCGACGCGATTCGCTCCCACACCAGGCCAGTGTGACAGGTAATCGAATGCCTGCACAACGGCATCGCTATCAACCGCCGCGATGTTGTTCTCAATCAGCGTGGTGGTAGTGAGTTCCTCTACCACAATCCCAATACGCGCCAGGGATTGCGAGAGG
>Ga0102924_1001201_pt1 | contig 30462 bp, 22 predicted proteins | sample PaiPotPPM11metaG_FD_80116 | JGI IMG/M metagenome (GOLD analysis project Ga0102924, IMG submission 80116) | Iron sulfur acid spring bacterial and archeal communities from Banff, Canada, to study Microbial Dark Matter (Phase II) - Paint Pots PPM... ... | reverse complement strand
GGCTCGCAAACTGTCCGCCGTTTTCCTGAGGGCTTCAGTCGACGAGAGCACGTCTTTAAGAGAGCGCCTTTTGCCTGAAAGATGGATTAAATCGGTGGACAGCCCCCAGACTCCGGAGGGCTGCGGTTTAGGGGCAAGCAGATTAGCCACGGTCGGCGATGGCTCCGGCGTAGCTTCAGACTGGTTGGTCCCCGGAGTGCGGCTCAGTGCTGCCGGGACCGAGTGTGCCAGTTCCTCGATTTGCGCCCGCAATCCCAGGCGGTTGCCGCTCCCGCTGGAACTAACGAAATCCGCCATAGCCTGTAATGCATCGCGCCGGGCATTCAGCAGTCCCAACTCGCCCTGCAGTTCATCAACTTGCGCCTGGATGGTCCGCCGTTTCGCAGCAGTGGCACTCGTTAGCTTCTCGCGATTCGACTGCAGCTCCGACTGCGTGTCTTGGATTTGTTGCTCGACCTTCTGCAGCGCCTGGCGCAGTCCCTGATATTGAGCCGAATTCTGCCCCTGCGGCTGTTGCCCGGGCTGACGTTTGCTCTGAAGCTGGCCTTCATTTCGAGCGTACTCGAATGCCTGTTGCACGACTTGGTCTGCGACCCGGGCATTTTCCTGCGAAAAAGTGAGATCGGCAGGTTCGTTGGCGAGTTTCTGTTCCACCGCGCGCTGGCGATACCAGGAAATGGTCGAGCTCAGAAACTGAATGATCTTGGCGGGATCCTCGTGAGCCACGGCGTTGGTGGGAGCATTGCCCTGCCCGAAAGCGGTCGCAGCCGCAGTGACAGTTGTGAGTACAATTCGTGGAATGCGTATTCTCATTTTGGGTTCATTGCCAGGCTGATACCGGAAACGCAATGCAATAGTCTAAATTGTTCTCGGGGATTGCAGAACGGGCGCGGGAGTTTGATGAATTTTGTGAACTGTTAACACGTGGTTCATCGTCCTTTAATTATGGGAGCCTTTTAATGAAAAGTGATTGCAGATTCTCAGGAGAATTAAAAATTGCGAAAATTCTTCCCGTTACTCGCGCTGCTTGTGATTGCGCTTCCGTCGCTGGCCCAGACGAAGCTAAACGGCGCCGGTGCCACCTTCCCGTATCCTATTTATTCCAAATGGTTTAATGAGTACCACAACCTGCATTCCGACATCGAGATCAATTACCAGTCCATCGGGAGCGGTGGTGGTATTCGCCAATTGCAGTCAGGTACAGTCGATTTCGGCGCCAGCGACATGCCTCTTGACGACACGAAAGTCAAACAGATGCCAATGCCGATTCTTCAGCTACCGACCGTGCTCGGCTCCGTGGTCCCGGCATACAACATTCCCGGATTTAGCGGTGAGTTGAAATTTACCCCGCAGGTGTTGGCAGGCATTTACATGGGAACAATTACGAACTGGAACGATAAGGCCATAGCCGCCGCAAATCCGGATGCGAAGCTACCGGACAGAGGTATTGTTGTCATCCACCGGTCGGACGGCAGCGGCACCACGTTCGTGTGGACGGACTATCTCTCCAAGGTAAGCCCTGAGTGGAAGTCGCGAGTAGGAAGCAACACTTCGGTGAGCTGGCCTGTGGGGTTGGGAGCAAAGGGAAATGAACAGGTCTCCGGCATGATCCGTCAAATGGAAGGCGGCATCGGCTACGTGGAACTCATCTATGCATTGCAAAACAACATTACTTTTGGATCAGTAAAAAATTCAGCCGGGGATTTTATCAAGGCGAGTTTGGAATCGACGACCGCAGCGGCAGCTGGGGCGAAAATGTCGCCCAATGATTTTCGTGTATCCATTACGAACGCCCCAGGAAAGGACGCATACCCAATTTCGAGTTTCACCTACTTGCTGGTTCCTAAGCAGTGGAAGGACTCGACCAAAGAGAAAGCATTCGTCGATTTCCTGAACTGGATGCTGGAAAAGGGCCAGAGCATGGTCACACAGTTGAATTATGCTCCATTGCCTGACGCGGTTAAGCAGATGGAGATCGAAGCCATCAAGGCGATCAAGTAATTTGTTTGATTGGCGGTGGGCTGGCTCGGTCGTGCCCGCCAGACAGCTCTGTTAATCATCCTTCAATGTGTGCATTGTTAACTTAGAAGTTACCGGCACTCTGGGGTATCCGGAGCTGGGTGGAAAGTTGCGGAGCAGCAAGCTCATGGGAGCAGCACGTGGGCCACGCATTCCAGACTGGACGTCGGGCAAGCACTCGATCCAGCCGTCGCGAAAAACATGGCGTCATCAGAATCATCTAAAGTCTCTCTTGTGAGCCCGACGCGAGAGGCGCCTGCCTGGAAAAAATCGGCGATTAATCTGGATTCTGGGTTCAAGGGCCTGATGCTCGTGGCGGCGCTCGTTGTGCTCGGCATCGTAGGCCTGATCGTAACGGAATTGTTGCAGGGCTCTGCCCTGGCCTGGCAAAAGTTTGGTATCCACTTCTTCTTTGGCAGTGAATGGGACCCGGTCTCCGGAGGCTTCGGCGCACTCCCGTTCATTTACGGTACTGTGGTTTCCTCTCTGGTAGCTCTGTTTATTGCGGTGCCGCTGGCCGTCGCAGTTGCTGTCTTTGTTACCGAGATGTGTCCCAAGCCTCTACGCAGGCCAATCTCTTACGCCACCGAGCTGCTGGCGGCGATTCCCAGCGTCATATATGGATTGTGGGCCATATTCATCCTGGTTCCCATATTGCGTGTGCACGTGGAGCCGTGGCTGATGAAATATTTCTCCTGGACCGGTCTGTTCGAAGGTCCGGCTTATGGTATTGGTATGCTGGCCGCCGGCGTGGTGTTGGCGATCATGATTGTCCCTATCATCTCCTCGATTGCGCGCGAGGTTTTGGCAGTAGTTCCGCAGCCTCAGCGGGAAGCGGCCCTGGCGCTGGGAGCGACTCGATGGGAGATGATTCGCATGGCAGTGCTGCGGAATGCGCGTGCTGGAATTATGGGCGCCGTGATTTTGGGGTTGGGTCGCGCTCTGGGCGAAACCATGGCTGTAACCATGGTGATCGGGAACAGTCCTGCGATTGCGAAGTCTCTATTGGCTCCTGGCTACACCATGGCCAGCGTTATAGCGAATGAATTCAACGAAGCCACCAGCGACCTGCACCGGAGCGCGCTGATTGAGATCGGCCTGGCGCTATTTATTGTCACCATTATCGTGAATATCCTTGCCGGTCTGTTGGTCTGGACGGTTACACGAGGCACGCCAGCGAGGACCAATGCCTAATCGCCAGATTGGTTTTCGTCGCCAGATGACGGATTACTTCTTCACTGGGTTGGCTGCTGGGTTGTCGGTTGTGGTGGTAAGCGCCTTGATCGCGATTTTGGCCTATCTGGTACTCCGAGGCGTGGGATCGTTGAACTGGTCTTTCCTAACGCAGACTCCTAAGCCGGTAGGGGAAGCCGGCGGAGGTATGGCCAACGCTCTCCTGGGCTCGGTCATGATTTTGGGTATAGCCAGCCTGTTCGGGGTGCCGGTTGGAATTGGCGCCGGTATTTATTTGGCGGAATACGGGCGCAACCGGCTAGGACAGTTGGTCAGGTTCACGTCCGATGTTTTGAATGGAGTTCCTTCCATTGTGATTGGCCTGGTTGCCTACGGCCTGGTTGTCATCCCACAAAGGCATTTCTCCGCGTTCGCAGGCGGAGTGGCATTGGCGATCATGATGGTGCCCACAGTCGCCCGCACGACTGAGGAAATGCTTTTGCTGGTGCCGCATGCGGTACGAGAGGCCGCGTTTGGTATAGGCATACCACAGTGGCGGACGACAATTTCTATTACGCTGCCCACGGCGCGTGCCGGCATCATCACCGGCGTGATGCTGGCATTCGCACGGGTTGCGGGCGAGACGGCCCCCCTGATGTTCACCGCGTTCGGAAACCAGTTCTGGAGTTTTAGCGCGAACCAGCCCATTGCTGCCCTTCCGTTGCAGATTTTCACCTATGCCATCACCCCTTATGATGATTGGCACCGGCAGGCGTGGGCAGGAGCCCTGATGCTGGTAATTTTGATTGTTGGAACGACCACGCTGGTACGGTTCGTCTTCATGCGCCGTATGCTGGGAGGGGTGCGCTGAAATATGACCACCGCGGTCGAAGTTCATGATCTGAAAGCATGGTTCGGTAAAACCGAGGCGCTGCACGGCATCAATATGGCTGTCGAAGCCAAGCACGCGACCGCGGTCATAGGCCCCTCAGGGTGCGGCAAGTCCACTTTTATCCGGTGTTTGAACCGTATGCACGAGACCAATCCGGAGGCCAAAGCCGAAGGTACAGTGAGGGTCGGGGGCGTAGACATTTACGAGATGCCGGCGGTTGATGTGCGGCGACGGGTGGGCATGGTATTTCAAAAACCGAATCCGTTTCCCACCATGACGATCTATGACAATGTCGCCGCCGGATTGAAACTGAACGGCACGCATAACCGCAAAATACTCGATGATGTCGTCGAACATTCCTTGCAGCAAGCGGCCCTTTGGGAAGAAGTGAAAGACATACTCAAGAAGCAGTCCGGAGCAAGCCTCTCAGGAGGTCAGCAGCAGCGCCTGTGTATCGCCCGCGCGCTGGCGGTGAGCCCTGAGGTGATGTTGATGGATGAGCCGGCATCGGCGCTCGATCCTATCTCAACCGCTAAAATTGAAGACCTTATCTTTGAGTTGAAGCAAAAGCTGACGATTGTCATCGTCACTCATAATATGCAACAGGCCTCGAGGGTGGCCGAGTTTACCGGATTTTTTCTTATGGGCAACTTAATTGAGTACGACAAGACGGAGAAAATCTTTACTAATCCCTCCGACAAGCGAACGGAAGATTACATCACCGGCAGGTTTGGATGACACGAATTCGTTTCCATCAGGAGCTCGATGAGCTCAAACACCGGATCCTAGCCATGGCGGGAATGGCCGAGCAGGCGATCGACCTGGCTGTACAGGCCTATTCCCAGCGCGATCCATCGCTGTGCCAGCGCGTTATATCCAACGAGGCGGCGATCAATCGGGCCGAGCGCGAGGTCGATGAATTTGCCATCGACTTGCTGGCGATGCAACAGCCCATGGCCATCGATCTGCGTTTTATTCTCGCAGTGATCAAGATCAACGCCGACCTCGAGCGAATTGGCGATCAGGCGGTCAACATCGTGCAACGGGTAATGAATATGATCGAACTGCCGGTTTCCGAACTCCCGGTCGATATTCCCGCGATGGCAACCCGGGTTCGCGCCATGATTCGTGACGCGCTCCGTTCATTTATTGAGGGTGATCCTGAGCTCGCGAGGCACGTGCTTGAGGCCGATGATGAAATTGACCGTATGAACCACGAAGCCTTTGCCACTCTCTCCGGCTTCATGCAATCTCAACCGAACGGCGCCGTGCAGGCGCTGGATGCTCTTTCCATCGCCCGGAATTTGGAGCGTGTCGCGGACCATGCCACGAACATCGCAGAAGATGTAATTTTCTGGATCCGCGGCGCGGACGTAAGGCACGGAGCGGGCCACCAAACTGCGGGGAGCTAACCGCATGGCCCAACCCATTAACCCTGCAATTTTCATTCTCGAAGACGATCCCGATATTGCTGGGCTGTTAAAGCATCATCTACAGCCCGCCGGCTACGGTGTCTCTTGGTTTCCAACCAGCGCGGGGTTTCTGGATGAGATGCATGCGCGACGTCCCGCGCTTGTGATTCTCGACATCATGGTTCCGGGCAATAGTGGGCTCGACGTAGCGAAATCGATCCGCAGCAATTCTGGCTTGGCCGGCATTCCCATTGTGTTCGTGACGGCGCGAACTGCTGAATCCGACCGCTTGCGCGGCTTTGAAATTGGGGCCGACGACTACATCACAAAACCCTTCAGTCCGAAAGAGGTTGTGGCTCGCGTGAAAGCCGTGCTGCGGCGTTTTGAACAGCCGCTGAAAAAAGAAATTGTGCGCGCCGGTGACATTGTGATCGACACCGCTGCCATGCGGCTCACTGTTCGCAACGAACCAGCCGTAACCACCGCCACTGAATTCCGCCTGATCGAATTCCTCGCGTCCCATCCCGGGCGGGTATTCACGCGCAAGAGCCTGCTTGACGCCGTGTGGCATGAGACGGCTTTCGTCACCCCGCGTATTGTTGACGTGTACATCCGTCGCCTGCGGGAGAAAATAGAACGGGATCCTGAGAAGCCCCGCCATATTCACACCGCGCGCGGAGCAGGATACATGTTCGAGGTCCGTAAGTGACAAAGCGGTTGTTCGTGAAATTTTTTCTTCTGATCACCTTGGTGGTCGGAATCTCGACGGCTGCGATGGAGCTGTTGATGCGGCGCAATTGGGAAGTAACACCGCAATCTGTCATCGCCTTCAACCTCCGTGGCAATCTGCAGACTGGGCTAACCGAAGCCTTGGGGATTTCTCTGCTCGCTGGATTTGTTATCTCCCTGATCGGTGCAGAAAGTGTCGCACGGCGTTTGCGTAGGATGGTGGCTTTCGCGCAAGAGATTGCTGAAGGGAAGCTGTCAGCGCGTCTGCCGGAATCTGGCAGCGACGAAATCGCGGGTTTGGCGATAACGCTCGATAAGACTGCGCGCCGTCTGGAATTGAACTTTCGCAACCTGGAGAGCAGCCGGCAGCAGCTCGAAACTTTGCTCAACAGCATGGAAGACGCGGTGGTAGCGGTTTCGCCAAAGCGAGAAGTGGTGTGGTTCAACGGCGCAATGAAACGGCTGGCAGCCAGTTCTATTTCGGTTGGGACTCCGCTAATAAGGGCAGTCCGCGATCCCGACTTTCTGCGAGTTGTCGGCGATGTTCTGGAGCAACAGAATCCGCAGAGCGTCACACTTTTCTCGATTGCACCCGGCCGAACTTTCGGAATGACTTCGGCGCCGTTGCCCGACGGAGGCGCGGTCTGCGTGCTTCGCGACAATACCGCAATTGCGCGTGTAGAGCGCACTCGGCGCGATTTCATCGCTAACGTTTCGCATGAACTACGTACCCCGCTTACTTCCCTGTTGGGATACACCGAAACTCTGCTGGATGAATCCTCTGATCCCAAGGCCCGCGAGTTCCTGGAGATCATTCGCCGCAACGCTCAACGTATGAGCCGGCTCACTGAAGACCTGTTGACGCTGGCGCGCGTGGAGTCGGGCGAGGACCGCATGCAGGAAGCCGCTGTTTCCACCCGCGAACTGCTACGGGATGCTCAAGCTTCTTTCAGTGAAATGTCGAGAAACCGGGGCGTCACAATCGAGATTGCGGAGTCACGGGACTTCGAAGTGCTGGCCGATAAAGAGGCCATCCATCAGGTATTCGCGAATTTGATCGATAATGCTCTGAAATACGCGTCGGGCAACAAAAAAATTGAGATCGGCGCAACCGAGCGCAATGGCGAACTGGAGTTCTATGTTCGCGATTTCGGCCCCGGCATACCTTCCGAACATTTGCCCAGGTTATTTGAGCGTTTTTATCGAGTAGATAAAGCGCGTTCGCGGGAAGCCGGCGGCACCGGGCTGGGTCTCGCGATTGTTAAACACATTGTTCTGAATCACGGAGGGCGCATCGGGGTAAACAGCGAACTGGGCCATGGGTCCGTCTTCTGGTTCCGGCTTCCCCTCTCCGAAAACGCGGTGCCAGCCGCACCTGAAGTTGAACAGAAAAGCTGATTTCGAAAGTGCGCGCTCAATAGGGCTTCGCGTCCGGATAGTCCAACTCATACAGCGACTCTAGTCCTGTCCGGTGCAGTAATTCCTTAACTTCAGACGGCGCGAGCCTGTGTCCGGGGCGCTCTTCAGAATTGGCGAACGTATAGCCAGCGGCCGCCAGCACAGCGGTATGCAGACTCAGCATGCGAGGATCAATTCGTTCGAAGGTGTCGACAATGGTGTGGTGTCGCACGTAATAATCTTCGGGCTCAACGGCAAGCGAGTACGCAGGCACCCCGACCACCATGAATGATTCCTCGTCGGAATCGAAGTCTGCATCCGTGAACACACGATCAGCGCCGAGCGGAGCAAGAGGCGACAGCAGTCTCCGAGTGCTGACTTCGAGGTCCGTGCGACCGTAAAGTTTGAAACCGAGCGGGGGCTGCACTCCGGCGTCGGTATTGAACACCGCGCGAATCTTATCCAACTCTTGCTTGTGCTGTGCTACATAGGCGCGCGAGCCCAAGTCTGACTGCTCCTCGCCCGAAAAGAAGACGAAACGAATGGTGTGCCTCGGCCGGATTTTTAGCAGTTTTAGGATTCGCGCGGCTTCGAAAACGGTTGCGACTTCCGCACCGTTGTCGTTAGCGCCCTGTGCCGGATCCCACGAATCAAAGTGCGCCGTGAGCAATACCATTTCACTCGGATCCGAACCTGCTAAGTCCGCAACCACGTTCCGCTCCGAAACAGGGCCGCTGCTGAAGCGATTCTCCACATTTAGGCGAATGGTTACGGGGCCATGTCCGAGCAAGCGCCGCAGGAAAGCGGCGTCTTCTTTGGCGATGGAGATTATCGGCAGCGGACCTCGCGGATATATCAGGAAGGCTGAGGTGTATAGCATGCGGTCGGGTTTGTCAGACACTATGAACATTGCCGCCGCCCCCGCACTCGCTAATTGGCGCGCCAGCAGCTGCCGGGTTGCAACGTAATTAGTCGAAAGGAGATTGCTTGGCAAATCCACCAGCACCGCCGCGCCACGCACTTCATTCGGCAAGTCGGAGTGACCATTTCCACTGGCGCCGATATCGGTAACTGGAACTTCAACTGCTCCCGCAGTCCCCGGCGCCCAACCGTAAGACGCGATGTACAAATCGCGGTGCACCGGACTAACCACTTGGCCGGTTGCCGGCCCATGTTGCCACCCCGGATTAATCTCGAACTGCTCGAAGTGTGCGTTTTCGAAACCCGCATCTTTTAAGCTTTTTAGAATTAAATCAGCCGTCGCGCGTGATTCAGCGCTCCCTGTTATCCGGCCACCGATTCTGTCGGTGAGAATCTCGAGAAAATTCGAGGCGCCACCACTCATCATGGAATAGCCCACGATACGCGCCAGCTCATCTTGATTTCCCGCAACTGGTCCAGGAGCGCTCGTCGCAACCGATTGTGCAGAGGCAGATTCAACGCCGACAAGCAGAATCAGGACAAGAAAAACAGAAAACCGCATCCGATCCCCTCCTGAAAACGCGGAATATTTCAATTATGTTGTTAGCCCGAGAACACCATCTCGACCACGGTGCAATCGTCGGTAAGCGGTGTACTACCGCAGAACTCAGAAACAGCAGTCAAAATTTCATCGAGGCCACCTTCTTTCGCGGCAGCTTCGAGACGCTCATTGTCGAAAAAGTCACCAGCCGCGTTCTCGGCTTCAGTCACGCCGTCGGTGACTAGGACTACGCGATCGCCGGAGTGCAAACTGTAGTGGTCGCTATCGTAGCTCGCATCCGCCAGCAGACCCACAGGCAAGTTGCCGTGGGCAGGACGGAGGACTTCGTTCTTGCAAATCAGAAGCGGCGGCACGTGCCCGCAGTTGACGTATTCGAGTTCGCCGTCGCGCCGCAGGCGGGCGATGATCAGGGTCGCATATTTTTCGCCGATACGTTTGCTGGTGAGGAATCGATTGGCAGAAGCTACGATTTCCGTTAGAGGCATTCCGGCGGTCAACTGAGAGTTGATCATTCCCTGCAGGGTCGACGCTAACAGCGCGGCCGAGACGCCTTTGCCGGCGACGTCGGCGAGCACTACTGCCAGTCCCTCATCCGTGTTCACGGCGTCGTAGAAGTCGCCTCCAATTTCCTTGCAGGAAAGATTCTTAGGGTACAGTCGCGCGAACGACACTTCGGGGATGGTCACGGCCATGAGGCTCTGCTGGATTGAAGCTGCGATTGCCAATTCCTGTCGATAGCGCCGCGATTCTTCTTCGGCCTGCACCAGGCGCGCGTTTTCGATCAGCGACGCCGCTTCGATAGCGACAACGTGCAAGATGTCTCCGCTCACCTTTGATATGTCGCGAGAAGCGAAGCGTGAATCCACGTACAGCGCGCCAAGGACTTCCCCGGCGGGAGATCCCTCATTGGCGTCGCGACTGCGGGTTTGCACCTGCAGCTTGCGCAGGGGAATACAAATCACGGTCCGCAAATCGTAGGCCACGATGCTTTGGCGTCCTGCAAGATCGAGCGAACGGCTGGTATCGGTCAGGAGAAACTCGGAATTCGAACGCAGAGCGTCCTCAAGAATAGAGTGCGATATGGTGGTATCGTCGAGCAACAATTCGCCTTTGGAATTTCGTCCCGCAGCCAGTCTGAGTTTGCCGCTGTTGTCCTTGAGGAAAACGTAGCCCCGCTCTGCGCCCGTAAGCTTCAGGGTCACATCAACCAAGGTAAGCAGGATCTCATCGAGTACTCCAGCCGTGTTTAGCTTGCGTGCAGCGTCAATAAATAGTTTGAGCTTTTCAAAGTCGTTATCTTCGCCCGAAAGTCGGATTTCGGAAATCTGGCTGAGAAACTCTCGCGCCGTATTGGAAGTGACGTGCTGAGGGTGGAACACCGCATAAATCGTGTCTCGGGCGCCGAATTCGAGCCTGTCGTTGCGCTCTAGTTCCTTGCGGTCCACGCGCTCGCCATTGACGAACGTGCCGTGCTTGCTTCCCTGGTCCTCGACAAAAAACCTGCCGTTCTCAGAAATGAGCAGGGCGTGATCGCGCGAAACGCGGGGATCGGCGATCACCAGGTCCTTGTCCATCTTGCGACCGACGCTGAAGGGCGTGTGATCAAGATGAAGTGTCTTCTGTTCGGGACCATGGACAAAAATCAGGCGGGGAAAGATTCCCGAACCGACGGCGGAGATGGTGGTGGATTCAGCGCGCATTGAGGCGTTGCCCGAGTACAAGCATAATGCCAGCAAATTGCCTGGTCGAAAAGAGGGAGCAGAGGACCGGCGGAGAAAGCAACGGGCGTCCCGTTTGCCGGAGGGCCGAGACGCCCTTGAAAGCGCCGCAATAGTCCGCTTTAACTGGCCTTGCGCTCCTGTGTAAAGCCTTCCGACGACCGGTCCTGAGCCGGGCCGACCGTGCACGTGGTACACGCTCTGGTGACCTCTTTCCGCCGCTGGCGCAGCCGATCCTCGAAGGTCGACCACCGCGAACCAATTCCGGAAGCACCAGATTGAATTGTGACTTCGTTGGCGCCGGCCGGGATAATACGAGAGTTCACCTCCGCCCGTTCGCTTGGCGTGGGCTGGCTGCCTATTGATCCAGGCTGCGCAGGCATTTCTTCAGGGGTGGGGGTAATATCGCGGTCCGATCCGTCGCGATGCTGCACCGGACCAGAATGCCAGGCCTGGTCGAACTTCTTCTCGTAGTCCTGCCATTTCTGTTCTGAGTGAAGGTCGGATTCATTGTATGCAGGAAAACTCTCGATCTGTTGTTTGTCCACATTGACCGCGAAATCGCCCTCGTGGTCAGCGGACGAATGGAGGCGATGGAGTGGAAGCAAGAATTTGTTGGTGGAAAACCAGCCACCGGTGTCCACAACCACGTACTTTATAGAACCGGATGAGTGATCGAAAATAACGTCATCAATTTTCCCAAGTTTCTCGTCGTCGCGGCCATAAATAGTGGCGCCGCGAATATCGTCCGTAGTATTGAGGTCCTCGAAGCGGTAGTCTCGTAACAGGCCGTAGTGGGACATACACCCTCCTGAAAGGAACTCTGATCTGAGCTCCTGAATTAATTACTTGCAACCGGGCTTAAGATGCGCGACCGGGCAATTCCGACCACTTTTGCACTTTTCACAGTGATGGATCGAATACGTGCACGAATTCACCGAAATCCTTGGTCTATAATCGAACTCTGGCGTTTCCCTAAAAAACAATGCATCTGTATCTCTTCCCTGCTTTTTTTGTCGGCGGCGAAATCATTGATCTGGTTCGGGAAACCGGACCTGTAGCGCAGGCCGTGCTGTTGATCCTGCTGGCCTTCAGCTTGGTTTCGTGGTCAATCATTCTGTCCAAATGGAACGCGATTAAGCGTGCGCGTGTGCAGAGCGGCAGGTTTTTGCGCGCATTCCGGCGGGCCCAGCGCCTGCAGGACATGAGCAGCGTTTCCGAGCAATTCCGTCCTAGCCCGCTGGTAGGCGTGTTTCAGTCGGGATTCAAGGAATTCGAGCGCCAGGTTGGATCGAGCGGCTCTTTACGGAACCCATTGGCAGTCCAGCGCGCCATGCAGATCGCCTCGTCTGAAGAAATGACTCGATTTGAACGGAATGTTCCATGGCTCGCCATTACCGGCGCGGTTACGCCATTTATAGGACTGTTTGGCACGGTGTGGGGGATCATAGACGCATTCCATGGCCTTGGAACCAGCGGAGCGGCCACGTTGCGTGCGGTAGCGCCCGGAATCTCGGAAGCACTGATCACGACCGCCGGCGGATTGGTGGTCGCGATCCCAGCGGTTATTGCTTACAACCTGATTGGCGGATCAATCCGCGACTTCGCTGCCCGTTGCGATGACTTCTCGCTGGAAATGTTGAACGCCGTCGAGCGCCAGCCCATGGCATCGCGCGTAGCTGAGGAGGTCCGGCGTTAATGGCGTTCACCGCTTCGAACGGGCGAACACAGATTGCTCTCGCCGACATCAACATAACTCCGCTCGTGGACGTCGTGCTCGTGCTGCTGATCATCTTCATGGTCACAGCTCCGGTGTTGCAGTCAGGCATAGAAGTCGCCGTGCCCAAGACCCGAACCGTCAAGGAGATCACCGAAGAGAGACTGGTGATTAGCATCAACAAACAGCAGCGGGTATTTCTGGGAAACGATCCGGTCAATATCAACGAGATCGGCGCGAAGTTGCGGCAGAAAATCCGCGATCCACAGCACCAGTCGATTTTCCTGCGCGCTGATGAAGATGTGCCCTTCGGAGCCTTTGCCACAGTCATGGATGCGGTGAAGCAGTCGGGAATCACCAATGTCAGCATCGTGACTCAGCCGCTTGAAACCCATGGCAACCGGTGAGATTTTCTTTGAGCACGAACGCTGGGGTCACAACCTGGCGTGGTCTGCGGCGCTGCACGTCGGCGTTACGGTGGCGATCATCGCCTATGCCTGGTTTGCCACGGGGGGACATGGATCGAATTGGGGCGCCGGTGGCGGGGGAAGCGCGATGGGAGTAACCCTGGTCAGCAACGTTCCCCTCCCAGCGAATCCCGTGCAAACGCAAAGTGTGCTGGCGACAGAATCAAAGGGAGTCTCGAAATCGCAACCCAAACCTGCGATCGAAGAACCCCAAGCCATTCCGATTCCTGAGAAGAATGCAAAAAAGAAACCGGCCCGCCAGCCAACCGAGACGCAGCGCCAACCGCAGCCTGAGCCGCAGGAGCAAGCCAGCAATGTTGTTCCCTTCGGCGAGGGCGGCCCCGCGAAATCGTTTAATGCTGGCGCTGCGACAGGCGGAATCGGATTTACTGGCACAGCCGGGGATTTTGGAGCGCGCTACGGCTGGTACGTTCAGATCATCCAGCAGAAAACGCAACAGAGCTGGCTGGCGTATGAAGTGGATCGCAGAATCACACAGGCGCCTCGCGTGTATATAGTCTTTGACATTTTGCGCGACGGCCGGCCCACGAATGCACATGTCGAGCAGTCCAGTGGCATACCGTCTTTGGATGTTTCCGCAGTACGCGCCATTCAGCGCATTGATACTTTCGGCCCCCTTCCTGCAGATTACGCGGGCAGCAAACTTTCAGTTGAATGGTATTTCGATTACAACAAACGTTAAGTCGCAGAGAGTTTTTCATTCAAATTTATGAGTGCATACCATTTGAATTGTGAGCAAGCGACGTGGGTGAGCAGGCCTCGTCACGTGGTCCTGGCAGCTCTGGGATTTCGAACCGTAGCGATTCTGGCAATTGTATTGCTGTGCTCAGCCCTGACTTCTGCCCAGGATTGGGTCAAGGGCGGCGTCGGTTTGGCGGTACAAAAAATCCGCATTGCGGTCCCTGATTTCAAAGCTTCCAGCCAGCAACCGCAAAACACCGAATTGCTCAAGACTTTCAACGACACGCTGTGGAATGACCTGGACAATGCCGGCATCTTCGATATGGTCTCAAAGAGCTTCTACCCGCTCGGGCCAATCGGTGCTCCTGCGGACGTAAAATTCGACGCGTGGACCGCTCCCCCTCCAAATGCGGCCATGCTGGTATTTGGGAACCTCGGCGCCACAGGGAACAGTGTCACCGCGCAGGGCTGGCTGTACGACGTCAAAAACACCGCATCACCCCAAGTGCTCGGGAAGCAATACACCGATGCCGCAACCACCCAAGCCGTACGCGTGATCGCGCACAAGTTCGCCGACGAGATTATTTTGCGGCTCGGCGGAGGAATTAACGGCATTGCAGAGACGCAAATCTATTATGTGAGTTCGCGCAGTGGGCACAAAGAGATCTGGGCCATGGATTACGATGGCGCCAATCAACATCCCATTACCACGCTGGGCTCGATTTCGCTTTCGCCGCACGTTTCGCCCGATGGTTCCCGGCTGGCATTCAGTTCATTTACCGGATCGGGATGGGAAATCCGGATGTTTTCTTTCGATCTGAACCGGCTGGTCTCGTTCCCTCGTTTTAGCGGAACCAATCTCTCTCCCGGCTGGGCGCCAGACGGCGGGAAGTTGGCTTTCTCCTCCTCGCGTTCCGGCGATCCCGAGATTTATGTTATCGATCAATCCGGTGGAAATCTGCACCGGATTACTACTTCCAAAGGCCCCGATGTTTCCCCGGTGTGGAATCGCAAAACCGGATCGCAGATTGCATGGGTAAGCGGACGCACCGGTTTGCCACAGATCTACGTCATGGAATCCGATGGAACGAACGTCCAGCAGATGACCGATCAGGGCTATGCGGTTTCGCCTTCGTGGTCGCCCAACGGTCAGTTCCTGGTTTTTTCGTGGATGCGCCATTATGGCCCGGGCGCGCCCGGAGCCCAGGACGTTTACATCATGGATGTGGTCAGCAAGCAGTGGGTGCAACTCACTCACGACGGCGGAAGAAACGATTTTCCGTCGTGGTCACCGGATGGCAGACATATTGTTTTCCAGTCCAACCGCTCCGGCTCTCTGCAGATTTGGAGCATGCTGGCGGACGGTAGCAATCAGAAACAGCTGACGACTTCGAGCAGTAATTCCGAGCCTGACTGGAGCTGGAAATAGATTTAATACTTGTGCTTACACCAGAGTTCCTGATATTTCTTGCATTAACGAAGCTTTCATAACTTTGAGCCGCGCGTCGATCCGCGCGAGTATTCGGGAGGAAAAAAATTGAAACAACCTACGCTTAGATCCTTAGCCCTTGTCTTCGCCCTGAGTGCGATCATGCTGCTCGGCGCATGCCACAAGAAGGCAGCACCACCACCCCCACCACCGCCTCCGCCGCCACCACAGCCAACGGCGTCACTAACAGCAAGCCCAGACACGGTTGATAAAGGTCAATCGTCCACGCTGACCTGGCAAACAACCAACGCCACTGATGTCAGCATTGATCAAGGAGTCGGGGCGGTACAGCCGAACGGCACCAAGCAGGTGAGCCCGACTGACTCAACCACTTACACTCTGACCGCTAAAGGCGAAGGTGGAACGCAAACCGCTACCGCGCGGGTGACTGTAAATGCACCGGCGCCGCCTCCACCGCCGCCGACGCAAACCCTCAGTGACGAGCAGATGTTCGCGCAGAATGTAAAAGACGTGTACTTCGATTACGACAAATCCGACGTTCGCGCTGATCAGCAGGCGTCAGTTCAGGCCGACATCACGTTCCTGCAGCAGCATCCCAATATCAGCTTCACCATTGAGGGACACTGCGATGAACGCGGATCAACCGAATACAACCTTGCCCTCGGCGATAATCGCGCCAGCGCGGTGAAGAATGCCATTGTGGCGGGCGGAATTTCAGCAGACCGCGTAAAGACGGTGAGCTATGGTAAAGAAAAGCCGTTCTGCACCGAACACAATGAGCAGTGCTGGCAGGAGAATCGGCGCGGCCACTTCGTGTATTCGAAATAGCAGTTCGAAGGTGTCAGGTTTTACCAGGGCGGCAATTCAATGCCGCCCTTTTAATTTTTCCGCCCTGCCGACCGCCCCGCCATCTTTCCGCTTTCACCCGCAGTCCGATCACAGTAAAATCAATTCACGCGAATGTCTCAGTTCGTTCATCTTCACCTCCATACTGACTACTCAATGCTCGACGGAGCTTGTGACGTCGAGAAGCTCTGCTATCGCGCCAAGGAACTAGGCATGCCGGCGGTCGCCATGACCGACCACGGGAATATTTTTGGCGCGGTGCACTTCGTGAATGCAGCGAAGGCAGCAGGCATCAAGCCGATCGTCGGGTGCGAACTCTACGTCTGCAAGAAGGACGATCACCGGATCGAGCGCACACCTCCTGATGGCGACACCTATAACCATCTGTTGGTGCTGGCCGAGAGCGACGAGGGATACCGCAACCTTGTCAAAATCACCTCTGAAGCATCGCTTCATGGTTTCTATTACAAGCCCCGGGTGAGCAAGAAATTTCTGGCGGACCATGCCAAGGGACTGATTGCGCTTTCCGGATGTTTAAAAGGCGAAATTCCGGAACTACTGATGGAGGACAAGTACGAGGCGGCGCGTTCTGCAGCCGCCACATATTCCGATATCTTCGGCAAAGAAAACTTCTTCCTGGAGATTCAGGACCAGGGCTTAGAGATGGAGCACCGCATCCATCCAAATCTTTTCAAGCTTGAAAAAGATATGGGGCTGCCGTTGGTGGCCACCAACGACAGCCATTACCTGTGCGAAGACGATGCGCACGCGCAGGATGTGATGGTCTGTATTCAGACCGGCAAGAGCATTCAAGACCCGAACCGGATGAAGTTCCAGGGTAGCGAGTTCTACGTCAAGAGTTATGAGGAGATGTATCGAGTTTTCAAAGATGCGCCGAATGTCCTCAGCCGCACGCTAGAAATTGCGGAGCGTTGTCATCTGAAATTGGCGAAAGTCAGCAATCCGTTCCCTGACTTCGATGTGCCCGGGGGATTCACTCTAGATAGCTACTTTGAGCACGTCACGCGCGAGGGTTTTGCGCGGCGATTGGAAAGTATTCGGAGGCTTTCAGACGCCGGCAAGCTGAAGCATGGCATCGCGGAATATGAGCAGCGCCTGGCGCGCGAGATCGCCATCATTCAACAGATGAGGTTTCCAGGCTATTTCCTTATAGTCTGGGACTTTGTCCGCTATGCCAGGGACCACCAAATTCCTGTTGGCCCGGGGCGCGGATCGGCGGCGGGGTCGCTGGTCTCCTATTCCCTAGGCATCACCGACCTTGATCCGTTGCAATACGAGCTATTCTTCGAGCGCTTCTTGAATCCCGAACGCGTTTCCATGCCCGACATCGACATGGATTTCTGCATGAACCGGCGGGGCGAGGTCATCAATTACGTTACGCAAAAATACGGGCGCGAAAACGTCGCGCAAATTATTACATTCGGAACCATGGCGGCGAAGGCAGCGATTAAAGACGTTGGCCGAGCCATGGACATTCCTTACAGCGACGTCGACCGCATCGCGAAAATGATACCGACGACGCTCAATATCAAATTGGAGACGGCGCTCAAAGAATCTCCGGCACTGCAGCAGGCTTACGAAGGCGATTCACAAATCCGGCAACTCATCGACACCGCAAAAAAGCTGGAGGGGTTGGTGCGAAATGCGGGCATGCACGCTGCGGGAGTCGTGATTTCGCCTCGACCTCTCAACGAATTGGTTCCGCTATACAGGACAAAGAACGACGAAATCGTCACCGCCTTTGACATGGTCGCTATTGAGAAGATGGGCCTGCTCAAGATGGATTTTCTGGGCCTGACCACGCTCACCATTCTCGACGATGCATTAAAGCTGATCCAGCAAACCCGCAGCGAACAGATCGAGTTGGATTCAATTGCGCTGCAGGACCAGGCGACTTACGAGAAAGTTTTTCACAGTGGTTTGACTTCTGGCGTGTTCCAGTTTGAATCACATGGCATGCGGGACGTGCTGCGACGCTACAAGCCTAACTCAATCGAAGACCTTACCGCTTTGAACGCGCTCTACCGGCCGGGACCCATTCAGGGCGGGATGATTGATGACTTCATCGATCGCAAGCATGGACGCAAGAAGATTGAATATGAACTTCCGGAGCTGAAAGAAATCCTGGAAGAAACACTGGGCGTGATCGTGTATCAGGAACAGGTCATGCAGATCGCCAACCGGCTGGCAGGATATTCTCTCGGCGAAGCGGACCTGCTCCGTCGCGCCATGGGCAAAAAGATCGCCGAAGAAATGGCCGCCCAGCGCGAGCGATTTGTTACGGGTGCGGTCCAGCGTGGTTATCCGCCAAAAAAGATTGAAAAGATTTTCGACTTGATGGCACAGTTTGCCGGATACGGATTCAACAAATCACATTCCGCCGCCTACGCGCTACTGGCTTACCACACGGCATATCTGAAGACGCATTATCCGGTCGAGTTCATGGCCGCGCTGCTGACGTCGGTCACGGGAAACACGGACGATGTTGTTAAGTACATCAACGAATGCCGCGAGATGGACATACAAGTCGAGCCACCGGACATCCATGTGAGCGACGCGAACTTCACTCCTCACGGGAAAGCAATCCGCTTCGGCCTGGCCGCGGTGAAGAACGTCGGCCACAATGCAATTGAATCGATTGTCGCGGCGCGGAAAGAACTTGCGGGCGAGGGCGCCCGTGCCACGCAGGTTGGCCGGTTCAAATCGATTTATGAATTCTGCGAAAAAGTTGATTTGAGGTTACTGAACAAACGAGTACTCGAATCTCTCATCAAGAGCGGCGCGATGGATTCGCTTGGCAGGCGGGCGCAGCTGATGGCTGTGCTCGACAAAGCCATGGATCACGCACAGAAGACCCAGCGCGACGCGGAATCCGGACAGCACGGGCTGTTTGGCGTTTTTCAGCAGGAAGATGTTCATGCAGAGGAAGATCGGCTTCCTGAAACTCCCGACTGGGACGAGCACGTACGCCTCGCTAACGAGAAAGAAATTCTCGGCTTCTTCATCACCGGACACCCGCTCGATAAATTTCGCGACAAGCTCGAGGATTTACGCGCGCTCTCGACAGCCGAACTAGGGGCCATGAAGTCCTCGACCGGGAAAGACGAGAGTCTGTGCACAGCAGGCATCATCACGAATTTGCGCGTCTTGAAGTCCAAGAAGGGCGATTTTTACGCGCAGGCCTCTCTCGAAGATCTGTCGGGCTCGATTGAAATGCTGGTATTCCCAGAAGCCTATCGCAAGCTGCAGGAGAAGGTGAAGATCGAAGTGCCGGTACTCGTACGTGGCGGCGTTCGTATTGAAGAAGGGGCAAATCCCAAGCTCACGGTAAATGACATTTCTTCGCTGGAGGAAGTTAAGGTCCCTCTTCCCCGCTCTTTGCGGATTCGCATTCCGCTCGAAAAGGCTTCTGAGACCACTATTGACGAGCTGCATGTCCTTTTCTCGCAACGCAAAGGCGATGCCCGTGTGTTGTTTGACGTAGAACGGGAAAGCGATTTCATGGTGGTCATGGAAGCGGAAGGCTATAATATTCTGCCAGATCGTATGTTCATTAGCCGGGTGGAAGAACTGTGCGGCCGAGGCGCGGTCAGAGTAATTGATTGATCCTGGTGAATGCTTGATCTCAGCGTCTAAATTCTTCCGAGGAGCGGCTCAATCGCCACCGCGAAATTACATCCAATGAAGACGGTCGACATTACAGCAGTACTTACGGGCGCACAACTCATGGTTTCAATGGTTGAGACGCGCCGCGCTGCCCGTAACGGCGATGGCTTGAACGGAAATACAGCCGCTCCGGAAGAACTCGAAAAAATTGAGCAGCAACTCGGTAATTTAGAAGCCCTCGGCGGCCAGAGCGCCGAAGTGCGAAAAGAAATCTACGACCTGCGCGAGCGAATCATCATGCTGCGCAAGGAGATTTCGCACCGCGAAGCCTGGATCAAGACTGAACTGGCGCGGCATCCGCAGCGGCCCTACTTCCTGGACTACGTAGAAAAACTGTTCACCGACTTCAGCGAAATTCATGGAGATCGCCACTATGCGGATGACCCCGCCATGGTCTGCGGCATGGCGCGTTTCCATGGCGAGGAAGTGCTGGTCCTGGGAACGCAAAAGGGCCGGGACATGAAGCAGAAGGTCCATCGCAACTTCGGGCTCCCGAATCCCGAAGGCTATCGCAAAGCCCTGCGAGCGATGCACATCGCGCAAAAGTTTTCGCGGCCGATTTTCACGTTTGTGGATGTAACCGGCGCGAACCCTGGCTTGGGCGCGGAAGAGCGCGGGCAGGCGGAAGCCATTGCTCTGAATCTGCGCGAGATGGCACGGCTCCAGGTCCCGATTATTACCACGATCACCGGCGAAGGCGGCAGCGGTGGAGCTTTAGCTATAGCCGTTTCGGACCGAGTGCTGATGATGGAGAATGCGGTTTACTCGGTCATCTCGCCGGAAGGTTGTGCTTCCATCATGTGGCGCGACGCCACAAAGAAAGAACTCGCGGCCGAAGCTCTACGCATCACCGCACCGGATTTGATGGAGCTGGGCTGTATCGATGCCATTGTGCCAGAGCCGCCCGGAGGGGCGCATACCGATCCTGACACGGCTGCAAAACTAGTGGATGAGGCGCTGCAACGTCATTTTTCCGAACTGAAGAAAATGCCTGCGAAAGAGCTGGTTGCATCGCGCTACGATAAGTTCCGCAAGATGGCACGATACTTTGTCGAGCGGTAGGGTGTCTGGCTCAATACTCAGTAAGTGTCTGATGGCGTGCACCTTAATAGTTCCCAATAGGTAATCTCCGAAGCCCCAGGCCTGTTACTAACATCCAATCAGACTGCCGTATAATTTAATAAGTAGATCCCCGACATCTCGTGGTCGATGCGGGCGTATAGCTTTGTCTTCATGGCAGGAAGGACCCCTTAGTTAATGGCTACAACTGATGTTGGGCTGCACGCGTCCGCTGGGCGGCCCGCGGCGGTGCCGGTTGTCAACAACATGAGCATCCAGGTCGCGACCGTTAACGGCAGCGGCTCGCAGAGTTCAAATACCGTACTACTCAAAACCATTTTTCAGATGGGGGTGCCGGTTTCTGGCAAGAACCTTTTTCCATCGAATATCGCCGGTCTTCCCACCTGGTACACCATTCGCGCCAACGAAAACGGTTATGTGGCCCGTAAGAAGGAAATTGACTTCTTGGTCGCTATGAATCCGGAGACGGCGCGTGATGACGTGATGTCGCTGACCCCGGGCGCAGCTGTGCTATATGACCAGCCCCTGAACCTGAGTTCGTTGCGGGATGACCTCATTTTTTATTCTGTACCTTTTGACAAGCTGGTTGCGCCGGTCTGCCCAGAGGCAAAGTTGCGCAAGCTGGTCAAGAACATGATTTACGTCGGCGTCGTAGCTAAATTGCTCGAGCTCGATATGACCGAAGTTGATAAGGCGCTGCGCAAACAGTTTGCGAAAAAAGTGAAGGCTGCGAATTTAAATCTGGCAGCCGTGCAGGCGGGGTTTGATTACGCGACTGCCAGCCTAAGCAAGCTCGATCCCTTCCGTATCGAGCGCATGAATAAAAATCAGGGCAAGATCATCATCGACGGAAATGCTGCGTCGGCTTTGGGCTGCGTCTTTGCCGGATGCACCGTGCTGAGCTGGTATCCGATCACGCCCTCGTCTTCGCTGGCAGAAAACATGATCGAGTACCTGAAGCGCTTTCGGATCGGACCAGATGGCAAGGCGACATTCGCCGTAGTTCAAGCCGAGGACGAGCTGGCCGCGATTGGAATGGTGCTGGGAGCAAGTTGGGCTGGGGCACGCGCCATGACGACCACTTCTGGGCCTGGGATCTCGCTGATGGCCGAATTTGCCGGGCTAGCCTATTATGCCGAGATTCCTGCAGTGGTCTGGGACATTCAGCGGGTCGGCCCTTCCACCGGCCTGCCTACGCGTACGTCACAAGGTGACATTCTGTCGACCGCCCTGCTCTCGCATGGCGACACCCAACACATCATGCTGTTCCCGGCCTCGCCGCACGACTGCTTCGAGATGGCGATGGAGGCCTTCAATCTGGCTGAGAAGTTTCAGACACCGGTGTTCGTTATGTCCGATCTTGACTTGGGCATGAACAACTGGATGTCCGATCCGTTTCCGTATCCTGAAAAACCGATTGAGCGTGGCAAGGTTTTGACCAAGGAAGATCTCGACAGGCTTGGCAGTTTCAGCCGCTATAAGGACATTGAGGGCGACGGAATCGGCTACCGAACGCTGCCTGGCACTCAGCATCGAGCCGCGGCATATTTCACGCGCGGGAGTGGACACAACGCGCAGGGGAACTATAGCGACCGGCCCGAAGACTACGAAAATAATATGGCACGCCTGCGGCGAAAGTTCGAGAACGCGCGATCTGCGGTGCCGGCGCCGATCATTGAAAAGATGCCCAATGCGGAAATTGGAATTATTGCCTTCGGCAGCACGCACTGGGCATTGACCGAATCGCGTGACCAGTTGCTGGACGAACACAAGCTCCCGACCGACTACTTGCGAATACGCGCTTTTCCTTTCAGCCATGAAATCGCAGATTTTGTGGCATCCCATAAGCGCGTGTATGTGGTCGAGCAGAATCGTGACGGGCAGATGTACAGCCTGCTCCGAATGAACTTGGATGGCGAACTCATACCCAAACTGCGCAGCGTGGCGCGGCTGGATGGTTTGCCGCTCGACGCGCGTTCCGTGACCGGCGACATTGCAGCAATGGAGGAAAAGTAAATGGCGACCACACCAGCCGCTCCGAAGACAAACCGGCTTGGCCTTTCTGTAATTGACTATCGCGGAGGGAAAACAACCCTGTGCGCGGGATGCGGGCACAATGCGATTTCTGAGCGCATCATTGACGCCTTGTATGAGATGGGCGTGCAGCCCGAGCGAGTCGCAAAGCTGAGCGGAATCGGGTGTTCGTCGAAGAGCCCTGCATACTTTCTATCTCGCGCCCACAGCTTTAACTCAGTGCACGGACGCATGCCGTCGGTCGCCACCGGAGCTGTTCTCGCCAACCGTGGGCTCATGGCTCTTGGAGTTAGCGGGGACGGGGATACGGCCTCGATCGGAGTTGGACAATTCGTCCATCTCATGCGGCGGAATTTGCCCATCATCTACATCATCGAAGACAACGGGGTTTACGGGCTCACCAAGGGACAATTTTCCGCCACGGCCGATCTGGGATCGAAGCTCAAGACCGGCGTGGTAAATGAATTGCCGCCGATTGATACATGCGAACTGGCGATTTCGCTGGGGGCGACCTTTGTTGGCCGCTCTTTCTCGGGCGACAAGCGGCAGCTGCACACGATGCTTAAGGCGGCAATCGCTCACCGCGGAACCGTTCTGCTTGACGTAGTCTCTCCCTGCGTCACGTTCAATGATCACGAAGGCTCAACCAAGTCCTACAAATACATGAAGGACCACGAGGAGCCGCTGCAAGAGATCGATTTTATTCCGGTGTTCGAGCATATCTCCGTCGAGTACGATCCGGGGACAACGTTGGAAGTCGCTATGCATGATGGATCGCGCCTGCGGTTGAGAAAGTTAGAGGAAGACTACGACCCGACGAATAAAATTCGCGCTATTACCCGCCTTAACGAGGCGAAGGAAGAGGGCGAGATCCTGACTGGCGTGCTTTACGTAAATACCAAGGCGCCCACGTTCCTCGACATGCTGAACATCACAGATGAGCCGCTGGCAACGCTGCCGCCATCGGTGGTCCGTCCTGGCCGAGAAGTGCTGCAGCAGGTGATGGAAGAGTTGCGGTAGCTTTCTCGGGAGACTCGCGAAAGCTATCGCAGGTAAATCTGAAGTTTCTGATACCCTTTCCACTCCTGGACTCCGCACTTGAGAAAACTCCTGCTCATCGTGGTCTGCCTGCCCATTCTGGCGGGGCTTGGGTGGTGGTACTTCCACGAGAGGGAACTCTATAGCCTTGATCCCGCCTATCACGAGTACGCCTACATCACCAACGGCAAGAGCAACACGGTTTCTGTTATTGATCTGCGGACGTTTCGCTTGGAACGGACTCTGCGCGTGGGCAGCGGGCCGACTGGCATTTCGGCCAATCCGAAGCGTAACGAAATCTACGTCGTAAATAGCGGCTCCGCAAACGTGAGCGTGATTGATGCCGAGCGCAACGCGGTGCTGGCCAACATTGGAGTGCATGGCGCGCCGTATTTTATCGATGTCTCTCCTAATGGAAGGCGTGGTTACGTCGCGAACTCCGGCTCAAATGATGTTTCCGTAATTGATCTTGAGCAGCGCAATGTGATCGGAACCATCCCTGTGGGGAATGCTGCCGGTTTAGCCAGAGTTTCTCCGGACGGAGCTACTGTTGTAGTCAGCAACCGGGGAGGAGATTCGGTCTCGGTTATCGACACCCGAAAGCTTTCTGTGCGCAGCACGATCCCGATCTGCCACCAGCCTACCGACATTGCCATCCTGCCCGACAGCAGCAAGGCGTTTGTGGCGTGTTCCGGTTCAGCGCAGGTCGCATCGATCGATTTGAAAACTGACAAGCTGCTTGCCCTGCTCGATGTCGGGAAGACGCCGGTGAGTTTCGCTCTTAAACCGAACGGCGGCGAGCTCATTGTCTGTAACTTCGATTCTGACAGCATCTCGATCATCGAAACTACTACCGACGAGGTCAGCGGCAGTTATTTGATCGGCAGGCATCCGACGCGCGGAATAGTTTCGGCCGACAATTCACGGCTATATGTGAGCAACTTCGGATCCAATGCAATCGCTGTCTATGACATTGATATGGGGAAGGTAATCGCGTCCCTGCCGGTGGGCAGCGCGCCGGATGGGCTTGCACTTTCACAAAGCCAGAATTATCTGCTGGTACTAGATTCGCAGTCCGGGGACGCAACCGTGATTCAAAAGCGTACGCCGCGCACACTGGAACCCGGAGAGTATGGCCTGCTGACGATGATACCCGCGGGAGTGCAGCCGAATAATATTGTGGTCAAGGCGTTCATGCTAACGACGGGGTCGCGTTGAAGTTAGGAACGAAATCGGAGATTCGTTGGGATACTTCGAAAGTCCCTTGCTTTGGTTAGCCGTTCGCGCCACAACACTTCTTGTACTTCTTGCCTGAGCCACAGGGACAGGGATCATTCCGGCCGACCTTTGCGGCATTGCGAACGACTTGCTGCACCGGCTGGCGGTCGCCAGCTCCGGCCATACGGGCTTGTTCGAGCTCGCGGCGCTTGCGGCGCTGGAAGGCTTCTTCGAGATCGTCCACGGAAGTAGATACTCCTCGGGGTGGATGACTTCCATTGCCATCACCACTAATCACGCCCTGGTCGTGCGAACCGCCGCCTGCGCCGGCCGCGCTCGCGTCGCTGCGACCGATGATCTGCATCAGGTATAGGTAGCGACTGGTGTCTTCCTGGAAGCGCTGCATCATGGCTTCGAACATGTCGAAAGACTCGCGCTTATATTCGACCAACGGATCTTTCTGGCCGTAGCCGCGCAGACCAATGCCCTCTTTCAAGTGGTCCATGTTGAGGAGGTGGTCTTTCCACTGCTGGTCGAGCACGCTCAACATGATCATGCGCTCGTGATAGCGCATCGCATCTGGGCCGATAAGCTTCTCTTTCGCGTCGTAGCGATCTTTCAGTTTTTCGAAAATCGTGTCGCCTAGTTCTTGACGGTTAAGCGTCTCGGGCTTGATGCCTTCGGCAAGAATATCGACGCCGAAGCGAGTGAAAATTGCGTCTTTCAGGCCTTTAATGTCCCAGTCGGCTGGATGGGCCTTGACTGCCGCGAATTGATCGAGAAGATCGCTGAGAATTCCGGCTACGTAATCTTCGAGAATCAGATCTTTCTGATCGACACCTTCGAGCAGCTGGCGGCGCAAACCATAAACCGCTTCACGCTGCTTATTCATTACGTCGTCATATTCGAGCAGGTGCTTGCGGGCTTCAAAGTGCTGCCCTTCCACCGCCTGTTGCGCCTTCTCAATCCGGCGGCTGATGAGTTTCGACTCAATCGGCACGCCCTCTTCCATGCCCAGACGCTGCAGGAGGGTTGATACCCACTCCTTGGCGAAGATGCGCATCAAGTCATCTTCTAGCGAGAGATAGAAACGTGAAGCGCCGGGATCGCCCTGCCGGCCGGCGCGGCCACGTAACTGGTTGTCGATACGTCGAGCCTCGTGTCGTTCAGTGCCGAGAATGAACAATCCGCCGATCGACGTCACGTCGTCGTGCTCTTTATCGGTTTGCTGCTTGTAGCGGGCAAAGGCTTCGTTCCAGAGCTCGGTGGGGACGACGTACTCATTCCCCGCGTAGTACCAGACCGTACTCCTTGAGTCATCGACGTCGGTTTGAATTTTGCCTTGAGCGGCCCGCAGTAGCTGCGCTATACCCTTTTTTACGCACTCCTGCTTGGCCATGAATTCGGCATTGCCACCAAGCAGAATGTCGGTTCCACGACCCGCCATGTTGGTAGCAATGGTGACCATTCCCTTGCGACCGGCCTGCGCAACAATCTCGGCTTCCTTCTCGTGGTACTTGGCGTTTAGCACGACGTGCTTAATACCCTTTTTCTTAAGCAAATCGGAAAGGCGTTCGGACTTCTCGATTGAAGTCGTGCCCACCAGTACTGGCTGTCCGCTGGTGTTGAGTTTCTGAATTTCGTCGGCTGACGCGAAGTACTTTTCTTTTTCGGTGCGATAGACCAGGTCTGGATTCTCAATTCGCAGCAGCGTCTTATTGGTGGGAATGACCGTGACATCGAGGTTATAAATCTTTCCGAATTCCGTAGCTTCGGTTTCTGCTGTTCCGGTCATGCCGGCCAGCTTTTTATACATGCGGAAATAATTCTGGAAGGTGATGGTCGCGAGCGTCTGGTTCTCGCGTTCGATCTTGACGCCCTCTTTGGCTTCGACCGCCTGGTGCAAACCATCCGACCAGCGGCGGCCAGGCATCAATCGGCCGGTGAATTCGTCAACGATAATGACCTCGCCATCTTTAACCACGTATTCCACATCACGGTGATAAAGCGCGTGGGCTTTGATGGCGGTCTCCACATGGTGCTTAAGGTCCCAGTTCTCGGGATCAGCAATGTTGCTGATTCCCAGAAGCTGTTCGACCTTCTCCCAGCCTTCGTCCGTTATTACGGTGTTGCGATGCTTTTCGTCGACAATGTAGTCGCCGGTCATCTGCGCCGGCTCGCCGGGAGGTCCAGGGATTTCTTCGCCCTTTTCGAGCTTCGGAATGATCCGGTTTACGCGTGCATATTTGTCGGTGGATTCTTCGCTGGCCCCGGAAATAATGAGCGGCGTGCGAGCTTCGTCGATCAAGATGGAGTCGACTTCGTCCACAATGGCGAAGTTGTGCGGACGCTGCACGCAATCCTTCAGGTCGAACTTCATGTTGTCGCGCAGGTAATCGAAGCCGAATTCGTTGTTAGTGCCGTAGGTGACATCTGCTGCGTAGGCTTCGCGGCGCTGCTGGTCATCGAGATCGTGGACGATCACGCCGACGCTAAGACCCAAGAAGCGATATAGCTGGCCCATCCATTCCGAGTCGCGCTTGGCCAGGTAATCGTTGACGGTTACGACGTGAACGCCACGCCCGCTCAGCGCGTTTAGATAAACCGGAAGAGTAGCGACCAGCGTTTTGCCTTCGCCGGTCTTCATTTCCGAAATTGTGCCTTGGTGCAGAACCATGCCGCCGATCAGCTGCACATCGAAATGGCGCATGTTGAGCACTCGACGCCCAGCTTCGCGCACAACGGCAAAAGCTTCTTCAAGGATTTCGTTTAGAACTTCATTCGTGGCCTGGAGCCGCTCTTTATCGAACTCCCTGAGGCGGTCGGGGGCGGCATCGGGCTCATCGGGAATGCGACTGAGGCGGTCCTCGATTCGCTTGCTGAATTCTTCGGTCTTGTCGCGAAGTTGTTCATCCGAGAGCTTTTTTACCTCGGGTTCAAGCGCGTTGATTGCAGTTACCCGCGGCATCAATCGCTTGATTTCGCGATCGTTCCTGGTCCCGAAAACCTTTCCTAACAATGTGTTGATCAAATCTGGATTCCTTCGAAGTGCACACGCCGACGATCCTAAAAGCCTAGCATATTAGATGCCTCTGTCCCTGGTTCGACGCAGGCCATACCCGATCTCATTTCAGTGCGCTATTCCCCGAACATGGGCACTTGCCGCAGGTCCGTCGGCCCTCTCCGCTGCCGCCGAGTTGCTCCGATCACTGCCAACACCGTAAGCGACTCCAGTGCACCGCGCGGCACAAACAGGCGCTGCACGTTTGAACGCAGATCGGGAGGATTGATCAGGAAGCCCTCTGAGGTAGTCAGGCTGAGGTCATTAGGCATCAACCCTTCGAGGACTTCACCGTCCTTGAATTTGATCCGAACCCAAAGGCCCTCGGAGCGCGGCCGAGTGGTGAAGGTCTTGCGTGAGAGCGAATCCGAGTCGCCGAATTCGCGGACAAAGAACACGCATTTAATATCCGAAAGATCAATCGCGACCACGTTACCGGAGGTATTAAGCAGTTCCAGCTTGCCGTCACGCACAAAGTTCGCGGGCGCGACGTGCCCGTTCACAGTGTCGCGGTCAATTTTCCGGACGATGACCTTTTTGTGCGTGGAGGGCATGGAGTTATTGAAGCAGCGGGTTCCCGAGGGGTAGATCGTCGATCCGATGATTCAACGCCTCAATCATCGCATTTCCACATGAAAAACATCAGGTATACAGCTACATAGTAGCCAAAACAATAACGTTGTGGTATTTTCTGTACTTCACCTAGCCTCGAACGATGAAACCAACCTATTCAAAGATAAGCACTTATGCACGAACCCACAGATTTCCACAGGCTGGGTTGTCGGGAATCCAAGATCGTCCCGTTTCGGTTTCTAGTGAGTAGTTGGGTCCCGGTCGGGCAGTTCAAGACCTTGAATGGCTGATTACATTTATACAATGGAGCTTCGGCTGACGCCGAATCAGCAAAAGGGCGTCACCCTGGTTCAGGACGTGGCGCGCAATGCCGGAATGAACGTGTACCTAACCGGCGGCGCGGTGCGGGACATTATCAGCGGCTTCCCTATCCGAGACCTTGATTTCACCGTCCAGGGAAATCCTCTCAAACTTCAAAAAGAATTTGAGCGGTCCGGCGCCGTAATTGGCGGCACCGAAGACGATTTGAAAGTGCTGTACCTGACCCTGCCCGGCGGGGTGCGAGCAGAAATCAGCCCTGCCAGGACCGAAAAATACGAGAAAACCGGCAAGCCCCCGGTCATTGCTCCAGCCACAATTATTGAAGACCTGCGGCGCCGCGACTTCACTGTGAACGCGATGGCGTTATCGCTGAATCCGGGGTCGCGTGGCCTTCTACTCGATCCATTCAATGGGGCTGCGGACGTCGAAGCCAAACTAGTCCGCGTCCTGCATAACTACGCGTTCGTCGAGGATCCGTCGCGGCTGATCCGCGCATCGCGATTTGCAGTCCGGTTTCACTGGCTGCTTGAAGAGCGAACCCAAGCCCGCTACGAATCTGCCAAAGAGAATAATTACATCGAGTACATCACCAACCGGGCAATTGGATATGAGATTGAGCAGTTGGCGTATGAGGATGACCCGCTGAACGTGGTTCGGGTGCTGGAAAAGGAAGGCTGGCTGAAGGTACTGAGCCCCCACTGGACTACGGCGAAAGTCGATACCAACGGCCTTTCCGAACTCATGCGGACCCGGCAGCAAATGAACGAGCTGGGCTATGCGCCTGATCCGTCTGCGGCGGTTTTGCACTTCCTCACCGCCAAACTCAGCGATAAGGAAGTTTCCGATATTCGCAAACTCATTCCGCGTAAAGACTTGGTTGAGGCTTGGCGGGATATCGGCGACCACGCTAAAGAATTAGCCAAGCGGCTCAGCGGCAAGGAAGCTGCGACGCCTTCGCGGACGTGGAAGCTGCTCTCGAACGCCCGCCAGGATATGGTTCTGTTTCTGGCCGTCACCGCGCGTCAGCAAGCAGTGGAGCAGAAAATTAAAAACTTCTTTACCAAGTGGCGGGAAGTGCAGCAGAAGATTCCGCTGCCGGAAATGACGGAGCTGCTGATTACGCCGCAATTGCCGGAGTATCCGAAGATTGCCGAAGAAGTTTTCATGCTGCTACTCGATGGCAAACTGCGTTCGCGGACTGAGCGGTTGAACTTTTTGAAGCCCTTGGCGCCGCCGCCACCGCCACCTCCTCCTCCGCCACGCCGTGGGCGTACGGCTAAAGCAGCAGCGCAGGCACAGGCCCAAGCCCCTCAACCGGCTGCGACGAAAAAAGGCAAGGACAAAGACAAAGGACAAGCTGCGCCGGTTGCTGTTGCTCCGGCCAAGGCCCACGAAAAGACGAAAACAGTTGTTCCCGCTAAGGCTCCGGAGAAACCGAAAGCTG
>Ga0102924_1001200_pt1 | contig 30473 bp, 27 predicted proteins | sample PaiPotPPM11metaG_FD_80116 | JGI IMG/M metagenome (GOLD analysis project Ga0102924, IMG submission 80116) | Iron sulfur acid spring bacterial and archeal communities from Banff, Canada, to study Microbial Dark Matter (Phase II) - Paint Pots PPM... ... | reverse complement strand
TCCTTCTCGATCACGATCTTCTTGGCGCGGCCGAGCATCGCCGGCGTCACGTTCTCCAGCTTGATGCCGAGATCCTCGGCGATGAGCTGGCCGCCGGTGAGGATCGCGATGTCCTCGAGCATCGCCTTGCGGCGATCGCCGAAACCGGGCGCCTTCACGGCGGCGACCTTTAATCCGCCGCGCAGCTTGTTGACGACGAGGGTCGCCAGCGCCTCGCCTTCGAGGTCCTCGGCGATGATGAGCAGCGGCTTACCCGACTGCACCACCGCTTCGAGCACCGGGAGCATGGACTGGAGTTGGGAGAGCTTCTTCTCGTGCAGCAGCACGTAAGCGTCCTCGAGCTCGGCCACCATCTTCTCGGCATTGGTGATGAAGTAGGGCGACAGATAGCCGCGGTCGAACTGCATGCCCTCGACGATCTCGACGTCGGTCTCGAGGGCCTTGGCCTCCTCGACCGTGATGACGCCCTCGTTGCCGACCTTTTGCATCGCGTTGGCGATCATCTTGCCGATCGTCGCGTCGCCGTTCGACGAGATGGTGCCGACCTGGGCGATTTCGGCGGATGAGCTGACCTTCTTCGCCCGCTTCTTGATGTCGGCGACGACGGCGGTGACGGCGAGGTCGATGCCGCGCTTGAGATCCATCGGGTTCATCCCGGCGGCGACCGACTTGACGCCTTCCCTGACGATGGTGGCCGCGAGCACCGTTGCGGTCGTGGTGCCGTCGCCGGCCTGGTCGTTGGTTTTCTGCGCCACCTCACGCACCATCTGCGCGCCCATGTTCTCGAACTTGTCGTCGAGCTCGATCTCCTTGGCGACGGTGACGCCGTCCTTGGTGATGCGGGGTGCGCCGTATGATTTATCGAGGATGACGTTGCGGCCCTTGGGGCCGAGCGTCACTTTCACGGCATTGGCGAGAATGTCGACGCCGCGCAACATCTTGTCGCGCGCATCGGTGGAAAATCTTACGTCTTTCGCGGCCATTTTAGTTTGCTCCTTGGTGTTTCGTATTCGGTTTTCACTGCGTCATCGCCGGGCTTGTCCCGGCGATCTCGCTGCGTTGGGCACTGTTGTGCCACTGCAATCGAGATGGCCGGAACAGGTCCGGCCATGACGCTTCAGGCGACCACGCCCATGATGTCGGACTCCTTCATGATCAGGAGCTCGTCGCCGTCGAGCTTGACCTCGGTGCCCGACCATTTGCCGAACAGCACGCGGTCGCCGGCCTTGACACCCATCGCAATGAGCTTGCCATTCTCGTCGCGGCCGCCGGGGCCTACTGCGACAATCTCGCCCTCCTGCGGCTTTTCCTTCGCGGTGTCGGGAATAATGATGCCGCCCTTGGTCTTTTCCTCGGCGTCGACACGCTTGACGACCACCCGGTCATGCAGGGGCCGGAACTTCAGCTTCGCCATGTTCACCCTCTCGGCCGCTTCGGTGCGGCATTGGCGTTTGACAGAAAGTTGATGTTTTCCAGAGTATTGGCAGTCTCACCGACTGAGTGCCAGCGAGCTACCGGGAAATAGGGTCTCGCCTGGGCACTGTCAAGCTGCGGCGGTCTTCTTCTCCCTCTCTGCAAGGGGGATAGGGAGGAGTGAGGGGCTTGCGGCCTCTCCATCAGAGCCCGCTCACTCCGCTGGGGAGAGGGGTTCGCATGCGCCAGCCGGATGCTGCTATTCTCGCAAGAGAGCCGGAGGGACAATCAAGGAATGCGCGCGCTCAGCCTCGAACAGGCCAACACCATCATTGCGGCGACGTTCGCGGCGGCGAAGAAACAGCGCTGCCGGCCGATGAGCGCAATCATTCTCGATGTCGGCGGCCGGGTGAAGGCGATCCAGAAACAGGACGGCGCCTCGATGCTCCGCTTCGAGGTCTGCTACGGCAAGGCCTATGCGTCGCTGGCGCTCGGGCGGCCTTCGAAGCTCGTCTTGCAGAAGGCGAACGAGAAACCGCTGTTCATGCAATCGATCGAGAACCTCGCCGATTATCCGCTGTTCCTCGAAGGCGGCGGCCAGCTCATCCGCGACCGCAACGGCGAGGTCATCGGCGCCGCCGGCGTCACCGGCGACTCCAATGAGCTCGACGACATCTGCGCCATCGCCGGCATCCATGCCGCTGGGCTGCGCGCCGATCTTGATTTCGACGATCCCGAGCAGATCCGCGCGCTGAGCATCATCAAGGGCCCGCCGCCGATCGATCCGCGGAAAGCGCCAGCGCCGGGCGCCAAGCGGGCCGCAGCGTCAGGTCCCGCGGGCGCCGGGCGCAACGGTTCCAAGAGGCGCTCAGGCCCACATGTCGCCAAATCCGGGCCTTAAGGCTTACCGCATGAGGGCAGGTCCGCAAGGAAGTGGAAAGAACCAAGCGGTAGAACCGGGACATTGGTGGGGGCCGGACGCGCCAGGCTGTGCCGGTTTAGTTTTGGGTTTTGAGGGGAGCCATTCATGAGAGCGTCGCTCCGCGATCTCCGGTTGCTTGCAGGTGTCGTGAGCTTGGGGGCGATCGTGCTCGCTGGCTGCACCACCAATACGCCGCCCATTGAGACGCAGGCGCCGGTGCCACAGACCGCACCCTCGCTGCCATCCTCTTACAAGCCAGAAGAACTGGTCGGCCGCTGGGGCTATGGCGCCTATCACAACGACGCCGATCTCGCCCGCACCGCGGCGGCGGCGCGTGCCCAATGCGGACAGCCGGTGCTGATCAATCGCGGGCCGAACGGCGGCGTCATGATGTACCTCGCCGACAGCGCCGAATTGCAGGAGCTGCAACTCAAGGGCAGCACGAGCGGCAAGAACTTCATCGGTCCGCCCGGCGATGCCGGTGGGCCACAGGACCGCGAGATCGTATCGTTCGACGGCCGCACTATGGTGCTGCGCTGGATGGATCCGGAGATCGCAGGCCGCTACGGCACTGGCGTCTATGTGCGTTGCGCGCCGGAAGGCGCCGCCCCGCGCGCCGCCGGCGGCAAGCCGATCAAGCCGCAGTAGGTCTCGTCATTCCGGGGCCGAGCGACCCTCCTACGCCCGCTCCGCGAGCTTCGGAGGGTTTGAGTCCGCCGAAGCGCGGAGCGCGAAGGCGGAAGCCAGGAGCCCGGAATCCATATTCGCTGACCTGTGACTATGGATTCCGGACTTGCCGCTTCGCGGCAATCCGGAATGACAGTGCAGTTAAATGCCCAGCCCCCGCGACTTCATCACTGGACCTTGGCGCGCCGTCAGCGTGCTTGGCGTTACGCAAATCCTGGCGTGGGGCGCGCTATTTTATCCGCCGGTGCTGACCGTGCCGCTGATCGCTCACGATCACGGCTGGTCACGGACGTTCGCTATGTTGGGCTTCTCGCTCGGCCTGTTCGTCGGCGGCCTGGCGTCGCGCTATGTCGGCTCAATGATCGATCGGCTTGGCGGGCACGTCGTGATGCCGTGTGGCTCGCTGATTGGGGCGGTCGGGCTTGCCGGCCTGGTCGTCGCGCCGAACGCCGCCGCCTATTTTGCGGTCTGGACGGTGCTTGGCGTCGCCATGGCGGCGTCGCTCTACGATCCGGCCTTCGCCACCCTCGGGCGTATCTTCGGCGCGGCGGCGCGGGCACCGATCACCACACTGACGCTCGCCGGCGGCTTTGCCTCGACCGTGAGCTGGCCGGCAACGCAATTCCTCATCGACAAGGCCGGCTGGCGCGGCACCTACCTCGTCTATGCGGCACTGCTTGCCGCGGTCGCGGCGCCGCTGCACGCATTTGCGCTGCCGCGCCAGCATGCGGCGCATCCGGCGACAGCAGCGACAGCCGTGCCGGAGGCGCCGGCGGCAAAGCCGAAGCTCGCGCCGCATGGACTTGTCTTCGTACTCGTCGCCACGGCGTTTGCGTCCTACGCCTTCGTGCCGTCGGCGCTGTCGGCACATATGCTGGCGATCTTCGAGCGCTTCGGCTTGACGCCGGCGACGGTGGTCGCGATCGGCATGCTGTTCGGGCCGGCGCAGGTCTTGGCGCGGATTTGCGAATTGACCTTGGCGCGCAATTTGCCGCCGCTGGCGATCGCGCGCTTCTCCATCGCGCTCCTGGTCGCGGCCTTTGCGCTGCTGGCAGTGACGCCGTTTTCCGCCATCGTCGCCGCCGCCTTTGCCTTGATGTACGGCATGGCGAACGGACTGATGACCATTGCGCGCGGCACCGTGCCGCTGTCGCTGTTCGGTGCATCCGGCTATGGGCGGCTGGTCGGCCGCATCGGCGGGCCGTTCCTGGTGGTGCAGGCGGTGGCGCCGGTGGTGCTGGCCTATGTCGCCGAGCGCGGCTCGGACGCCACCGGGCTCGCGCTCGTTGCCGCTTTCGCCGTGGTGTCGATGATCTGCTTCGCCGCGATCCGGAGCTAGGGCGTGGACTCAAGAACGCGCAGGGAATGTCTGCTTCTCTAATCGGCCGTTTGGGAACAAGCGGACTCGAAACCGGTGGCTTCATTCGGTCGCTCGTGACCCTAGGCAGCCATCGGACATAAGGTCGAGCGCAAGGAAAAAGGCCGTCGCTGCGGCCAATCAGTCAACGGCTTACCCGAGTTGAGTCGTCATTTCTCTTGCCTGCCGGAGCACGGCTGCCGGCTCATAGGGCTTGTCATGAAACAGCATGCTCAATGGGAGTTGGTGAGGTCGTGGCCGGCCCGACGCCATGATGATGCCGACGCTGGGCCATCGCTCGGCAACATGGTGGGCCAAATCTGACCCGCTCATTGATCCGGGCATGCTTACGTCCGTGAAAAGCAGCCTAATGTTGGCATTTGTTTCGAAGAATAGTAGAGCCTCGTCGGCATTTTCGGCTTCGAGCACCCGGTATCCTGCATCCAAAAACATGCTGGATGCGCCCAATCGCTCGAATACATCGTCGTCGACGACCACAATAAGGGCGTTGGGGAGGATTTCGGTCACTGGCAACAACAAACTCTGATCACAATCGTTCCACAATTTATTCGACCGTCCGAGAACACCATAAAGCACATCCCTGTCCTGCCGGTTAACGCCATTTACGCGGCTTGGACGACCTTCGTCGGGAAAGTGGCGTGAGTAATCGACACGGTCGTGCCCTTAGGGCCTGCGAAAGTTTCGACCTGAGCATCGAGCTGATGCGCCAGCGCCTTGACGATACCGGTGCCAAGTCCGGACTTTCCTTGGGCGAAGCCGCCGTCCGGCTTACCAATCCCAGTGTCAGAGATCGAAAGCTTCCAATTCGTTCCGATCATGTCATATGCGACGATGATCTGGCCTTTGGTCTTATCGTCGGGGAAGGCATGCTTGAGCGCATTCATGACGAGTTCAGTCACGATCAAGCCAAGACTCTCAGCCTGGCGGGACGTAGCGCTCCCTCCCTCACCAACCACTTTCAGCGAGATTGGCCGGGTGCCGCCAATCATCGAGTGCGCAAGGCTCTCGCACAACTTTGACAGATAAGGCGCAATTTCGATTGCTCCGGTTGTCGCCGATGCATGCAGCTGTTTCTGTACGGCAGCAATCGACAAGACACGCTTGTGCGCGTCTTCCAGATGAAAACGCGTCTCTTCCGACTGCACCGCGCGCGCCTTCATCAGAATGATGCTTGCGATGATCTGCAAGCTATTGGCAATTCGGTGCTGCAGTTCCTCAAGCAACGTATCTTTCTGTCGCAACAAGTCGTCCTTTTCGCGCTCCAAGTTCCGCCGCTCAGTGACATCCTCCATGCCGAGCAGAATGGTCGTGCCGGCGCCGCCCTCGTAGAACACTTGGCGGGCGTTCAAGCATATCGTGCGTGATCCGAGGCCAAGGAACTCATGCTCGACTTCATAGCCCTCCATCACGCCCTGCTCGGGAATAATTTTTTCCAGCAGCACTCGAAGCTTGGGAATATCCCATTGTCCATCGCCCAACGCGTAAAGAAGTCTGCCGTTGGTGTCCTCGGGGCTGACCTTGAATGCCGAATAGAAGGAGCGACTCGCGGCGATCACGCGCAGGTTTTTGTCGAGTACAAGAACGGGCTCGCGGACGGTGTCGACAATGCCCTGAGCGAGTGCCCACGCATCACTGATGGCGGCGAATTGTTCCCTGAAGCTGGTTCCGTGCATTAAGCCCCCGCGAGGTATTTCCGTGCTGCAAAATAAAGACTTCGGCCGAGTGCCAGTTGGGGCAATCCGGAGATTGTCCCAACCTTCGATCCTACGATTTATACTGAGGATGAATCTGTATAAAATTGATCACTAATTTCCGTCACGTATGACGAACTTCACAGTCCGCCGGGACGCCGATGGAATGTCCGCTTGTGGCCCAAATATGGGGTAATCGGCCGGCGAATGTTTGCTTTGGGATGGATTGTGTTGCAAAACTCTGCTTTTGCGAACCAACAAAATTTCCCAGAGCCGCTGGTGCGCCCACCCAAAAATTATGTGGGGGGTCACATGATCGATCCAATTTCCAACCGGCAGCTTTCGTAAGCTCTCTACAAGGCATTGGATTGCCAAATACTGGCTTCGACGGGTGCGCAGCGAGATTTTGCCGTCAGCTCGTTTTTGAGTTTTGCAACACGATCGGATGAAGAGCGGACACAAAACGGACGCAGCAACAGCTTGATTTATGAGTGCGCGGCCTAGCGACCGAACAGCACGTCGATCTCGGCCTGCGTGATATGGCCTTGATCGCTGTCGAGCCGCGGGCCGTGCAGATAGTGCGCGCCGCCGTGCCGCGCCGCCGCCGGATTCTTGATCTCTTCGAGCATGCGGGTGACATGATCCTCGATGAAATTGAGGATCGACAGCACCTTGGTGATGCGCTGGCCGGCGAGATCCTGGAAATTGCAGGCTTCGAAAATGCGGATCACGAGATCCTGGATGTCCTGGGTGAGCCCGTGCTCGTACTTGCCGGTCAGCGTCGCCGACAGATCCTTCGCCACCTGATCGATCTCCTCGGCCGCCGCCAGAACCCGCTGCGTCGCCTGCTCGGAGCTGTTCACCACCTCTTCGAGCTCGTGGCCGATGCGCGTCACCGGCGGCGCGTTGCCGCTCGATCCGCCGTTGCGCAAAAGCGCGCTGCCGCGGATCGCGCCGGCAATGAGATTGAGCTCGCTCGTCAGGCGCTCAGTCTCGGCGTGACGCGGGGTTTCGGTCTTGTTCGGTTGCCGCGGCACCGGCTGCGCGAGCAGCGCGCGCAACGCGGTAAGCTCGCCCATCAGTTCGGCGTGACGCAGCGGCGCCTGCGCGTCCGCGACGCCGTTGGCGAGCCGCGACGCAGCCGTCTCTTCGATCCGGAAGATCTTGCGCGGCTCGGGCATTGCCAACCGTTCCCCCACGACGTCCGGGTCAAGATTAGAGTTTGTCCGCTTAATACCGCGTTCACGGCCTGTCGCCGTGACGATGGCGCGCGCGTCATTAACCATACAGCGCGGCCATTCATTCAAAATAAACTCTAACTTGATGAACGATTGACGAAGAACACCGCTAGCGCTGTTGGCGGCGTCGAAATTTACCAAACAGTCTAGGTTTGCGGCTGAACTCGTCACGCGAGCGAACGGCGCCGGGCGTTGTCGGCGCGCGGCGCGCTCGGTGTGAAACGTCAGTAGCGTACAGAGTTCAGCAATGCGGCGTCTATGCGTATCCGCGCTCCTTGCGAGCGCGCTCTACGGTGCGGGTTCCTACGTGCCGGCGTTCGCGCAAGCGAGCGGGCCCGACATGGGCGGCGGCCTCATCCAAATGCTGTTCAGCGGAGCGGCGCGCGAGCCCGCGGTGCAGCGCCCCTTTCAGCTGGCGCCGCAATATCCAACCAATTCGCCGCCCGGCTATCAGCCCGTGCCGCTGGCAAATTCTCAGTCCGCGCCGGCTCCGCAGGCGAGCTACCAACCCGCGCCGGCGCCGCAGGTCAGGTACGAATCCGCAGCGGCGCCGGAGCCCAACTACAGCATCATACCGATGCCGCAGCTCGGCTACGAACCGCTGCCGCCGCCGCCACCACCACCACAGCAGGTCGCGCGCACCGAGCCAGCCAATGCGCCGTCGAGCCAGGGCGATATGGCGCATCCGCCGGTCGATCCGAAATTCGATCGCCAGCTCGTCGACTATAAGAGCGACGAAAAGCCCGGCACCATCGTCATCGACACGCCGAACCATTTCCTGTTTCTGTTGCAGGATCGCGGCAAGGCGCTGCGCTACGGCATCGGCGTCGGCCGTCCCGGCTTCACCTGGGAAGGCACCAAGACAATCACGGCCAAGAAAGAATGGCCGGATTGGTATCCGCCGGCCGACATGATCAAACGCCGGCCGGACCTGCCGCGCTATATGGCGGGCGGTCCAGAAAATCCGCTCGGCGCGCGCGCCATGTATCTCGGCTCGACGGTCTATCGCATCCACGGCTCCAACGAGCCCTGGACCATCGGCCGCAACGTGTCGTCGGGCTGCATCCGTCTGCGCAATGCCGACGTCATCGACCTGTACAATCGCGTACCGGTCGGCGCCAAGGTTGTGGTGATGTGACTGTCGTCTCCGTCATCATCCGCCAACGGGTCTGGCCCGAAGTGGCCGGCCCGATGACAAGCTCCGGCGGATGATCCAGTAGACCGCTGCGGTGATTACTGGATGCTCCGCCTGCGCGGAGCATGACAACTCAAAGCGCGACGCCGTGTTCGGCAAGCAGGCGCGGAAACGTCACGGCGCTGAAGAAGTCATATTCGCGCTCGCGCAAATCGGTCAGCGGATCGAGCCGTTTTAGCTCGGCGTCGACTTTTCCCGGATGGCACATGATGACGCCGCCGTCGGGCAGACCATTAAGGAAAGTCTCGAACAGCCGCGGGTAATCGGCCGTCGCGCGGAACGCGTAAGTGCCGGCGAAGGCCGGATTGGTGCGCAACCCGTACTCTGCGGCAAGCTCGCGAAAGCGGCGGCTCAATCTGTCGAGCAGCAGCGCTTTCAAATCGCCGAAGCGTTTTTTTTGCGCATTCCGGCCGCATTGGCGAACCCAGGCCTGCGGTGCCGACTCTTTGGTGATGCGCAAGACGGCGTCGCGGATTTGCGGAAAGAGGTGCACGTGCTGATGACCGTCGACAAAGTCCGGCGGACGGCCGAACGCGCTTTTGAACGCCACGAACTGGCTTGCAATCTCCGCCGCGAGCGACGCGGGCAGCAATGAACGCAAATGCGCGCGGCGCAGCGTCGCCGCAAGCGGCAGGAATGCGCCACGGCGCAGCGGTGCATAGCCTCGGTAGAGCGGCGTAAACGGTGCCGTGAGCGTTACGTGCAAGCCGATCGCAGCCGTTGCCCCGGCAGCTTCGCGTAACGCCGCGGCTTCAGCGCCGTTGAAACTCGGCGACACGACCATCACCGAGGCGGCATTGACCCGGCCGCGTGCGATGAGATCGCGGATCGCGGCGCTGACTGCAGGTGAAATGCCGTAATCGTCGGCGCAAAGAATAATGCGGCGCGTGCTCATTCTGCGGCGGTGCGGGTGTCGGGCTGCTTTATTTCTTCGCGCAGCTTCACGTCGTGCTCGGCGACGAAATAGACCGGGCGGGCTTTGATCTCGTAGAGGATCTTGCCGATATATTCGCCGACCACGCCAAGCATGATGAGCTGCACGGCGCCGAGCACCATGACGCCGACAAATACCGACGGATAGCCCGGAACGCTGACGCCATAGACCAGCGTCTCGTACATGATCTCGCCGCCGTAGATCAGCGCGATGACGGCGAGGATAAGACCGAGCACGATGGCAAAGCGCAGCGGCGCCACCGAGAAGGCGGTCAAGCCGTTGAGCGACAATCCGATCAGCGAACGCAGCCCCCAGGTGCTGCGGCCCTCGGCGCGCTGCTCGGGCTCGTAGTCGATGCGCTTTTGGCGAAACCCGATCCAGCTCGCCAGCCCCTTGAAGAAGCGGTTGCGTTCGGGCAGTTGCCGCAGCGCCTGTGCCGCGCGCGGCGACAGCAACCGGAAATCGCCGGCATCCTTCGGGATAGTCACGCGGCCGTCGGAATTGAGCAGCACATAGAACAGCTTTATCGCGACGCGCCGGGCGAACGACTCATTGGTGCGGCTCGCTTTGGCGGTATAGATCACGTCGTAATCGTCATCGAGCCAGTGCCCGACCAGCGTTTCGATCAGCGCCGGCGGATGCTGGCCGTCGCCGTCCATGAACAAGACGGCGCCGCGCCGGGCATGGTCGAGGCCGGCGAGCAGCGCCGCCTCCTTGCCGAAATTGCGCGACAGCGAAACCACCTGAATGTCGAGCCCGGTTGCCGGCAGCGCCCGCGCGATGGAAAGCGTCGCATCGGTACTGCCGTCGTCGACATAGATGACTTCGCAGGCCAGCGAGCGCACCGCGGCGAGCTTCTGCGCGATCTCAACCAGCCGGGAGTGCAGGCGGGGCAGGGACGCGGCTTCGTTGAACAGCGGCACCACGATCGACAGCCCGGAGGCAGCCGCAGGCTGCCCGCCGTCGCGCGCGCGTGTCATTGTTTGGTCGGTCGCAGGATTCATAAGTCGATCCTAAACGCTTGATCTATAGCTCAACGCGAGGTCCGGCGCGACCGGGCTTGCGCATGCGAACCCCCTCTCCCCCTGGGGGAGAAGGGGAAGAAAACGTGATATGCGGATGCCGCAATGACCCGCATGTCCCGCACCGATTCGGCGCGCGTCTGGCTGCTCGATGCCTGGCGCGGCCGTGGGCTGCGGGTCAAGGCGATCAGTTTCGGGCTGATCGGCGTCGTCAATACCCTGGTCGATTACGGCGTATTCTTTCTGGCACGCGCGGCGCTGGACCGCTCGGCGGCGGCGCTCGCCGCGATCGGCACGCTCGCCGCTACCTGCCATTGCGGCAGTGCCACGACGCTGACGCTCATCATATCGAACCTGATCTCCTGGGGCGTCGCCGTGACCGGCTCCTACATCATGAATTCGTCGATCACCTTTGCCGCGGAGTCCGGGCGCAAGCTGCGCTGGCGCGCTTACTTTGTCTTCGTTGCCTCGGGCATCGTCGGCTGGCTGGCCAATACCGGAACCCTGCTCATTGCCGCGGAAATTCTGCTGCTGCCGATTTGGCTCGCCAAGGCCGTCGCCATCCTGGCAAGCTTCGTCGTCAACTTCTCGCTGTCGCACTTCGTCGTGTTCCGCCAGCGCGATTGAAGAGAACGGACATGCCGCTCTTTACGCTGGACGAGCTTGCAAGCGCCGCCGCTATAGTTCGCACGCTGGTGCCTCCGACGCCCGCCTATGGGTGGCCGCTGCTCGCCAAGACCGTAGGCACGGAAGTAATTGTGAAGCACGAGAACCACACTCCGACCGGATCATTCAAGGCGCGCGGCGGGCTGGTCTATGTGGATGCCCTGTGCCGCGCCGGCCAAAAGCCCAACGGGCTGGTCACGGCGACGCGCGGCAATCACGGCCAGTCGATTGCGCTCGCCGCTGCGCGTTATGGCATCCCCGCGGTCATCGTCGTTCCGGAAGGCAATTCGCGGGAAAAGAACGCCGCGATGGAAGCTTTCGGCGGCCTGCTGGTGACGGCGGGAAAGGACTTCGATGAGAGCCGCGTCGCCGCCGCGCAGATCGAACAGGAACGCGGCTATCATTACGTGCCGTCGTTTCACCGCGATCTCGTCAGGGGCGTCGCCACCTACGCGCACGAGCTGTTCACAAGCTTTGCCGATCTCGATGTGGTCTATGTCCCGATCGGCATGGGCTCGGGCATTTGCGGCGTGATCACGGTGCGCGACTTGCTCAATCTCAAAACCGAGATCGTCGGCGTGGTCGCCGAGAACGCGCCGGCATTCGCTTTGTCATTCGAGGCCGGCCGGCCGGTGCCGACCGGCACGGCGCGGACATTTGCCGACGGCGTTGCGTGCCGCGAGCCGCAGGCCGAAGCCTTCGAAATCATCAGGCACGGCGCGGCGCGGGTGGTGCGCGTCAGCGAGCAGGAGATCGCCGAGGCGATGCGTATCTACTACGCAACGACGCATAATCTCGCCGAGGGCGCCGGCGCCGCGCCGCTTGCAGCCTTGCTGAAAGAGAAGGCCCGCTACGCCGGAAGGCGCGCGGGCCTGATCCTGTCGGGCGGCAATATCGACATGCCGCTGTTTGCACAGGTTCTGCGCGGCGAGACGCCTGCCGCCTGAACGGTCAGCCGGTATGCCGCTTCAAGCTTTTTTCGAGATTGTCCGCTGAAGTTCGCACGCTCAACTGGAAATCATTCCAGCTGGCGCTGACGACGTTCCAGTTGACGAGCGGCGCCTGCCCGCCGGCTGCGGACGACAGCAACCCGTTGGGCGCGCGTCCTGTCGCGGAATCGTAGGCATAGGCGCCGGCGATGGTCAGAATCACCCCGAGAATGAAACCAAAGAATGTCCGCACGTCTCTTCTCCGTCATAAAGCGTGAGCTTTTTAGCCAAATACAACGCATTGCCCCGGCGATAGTTCCAGCGGCTTGGGCGCGATCAAGCGGCTCTCCAAACAACTGCAATTTGGCCGGCGTCGGGAAAGAGCACCCGGAATATTTCGCCGACCTGCCGTCGCTGGAGTAGTGGAGCATCTTCACCTCCCCCTGCAGGGGGAGGTGAAGCTGTAGCTACTTAATCGACAGCCCGAGCGCCTTGACCATCTGGCCCCACTTCGCCACTTCGGCATTGAACATGGCGTCGGCCTGCGACTGCGAACCGGCAATCGGGTCGAAGCCCATGTCGGTGAGCTTCTTCCGGACCTCGGGGGTTTGCACGATGGCGTTGATCGCGGAATTCAGCGTGGCGAGGATTTTCGGATCGGTCTTGGCCGGCGCGAAGAAGCCGACCCAGGACGCCGCGGCGAAGCCGGGAAAACCCTGCTCGGCATAGGTCGGCACGTTCGGCGTCACCGCGGCGCGCTTGTCGGCGGCGATGCCGAGGCCTTTGAGCTTGCCGCCGGCGATCTGCGCCGCGGCCCCGCCGCCGAGCGTCGTCGCCATCAGATCGACCTGATTGCCGATGGTGGCGTTGATCGCCGGTGCGCCGCCCTGAAACGGAATCATCTGCGCCGGCGCCTTGGCGAGGAATTTAAAGAAGTATTCCGCCTCGATATGCGAGCCGGTGCCGACGCCCGGCACGGCGAAATTGATGGTTTTGCCGTTCATCGCTTTGAGGAACTCGGCGAGATTGTTGGCGGAGTTCGTGCCCGCCGTCACCAGCGCCTCCGGGCTCGACGCGGCGATGGCGACGGTCTTGAAATCGACCGCCGAAAAATCCTTGTTGGCGAACAGCGTCTCGTTGATGGCGAGCGCCGTGGTGGTGGCAAGGAGCGTATAGCCGTCGGGCGCGGCGCGGGCGACGAAGGAGGCCGCGATATTGCCGCCGGCGCCGCCGCGGTTCTCGACCACGACGCTTTGGTGCAGGCGGTCGTTCAAGCCCTGGCCGATCAGCCGCGCCAGCGTGTCGGCGATGCCGCCCGGAGCGAAGGCGACGACGAGCGTGATCTTGTTCGCCGCCGGATAAGGCTGTGCCGCTGCGTGGCCGGCGGCGAGAACAAGCGCTGCGGCTGCTGCCGTAACGGCGCACCGGACCAAGCGTAATGACGGCATTGAAGGTGTCTCCTCAGCTTTCACGCAGCACTCTTTCGATACGCCGGTCGGGTACCAGCCAAATCACGGCCACCAGCACATAGATCGCGATTGAAATCCAGGGGCTGGCAAATGCCAGCGCGATGGCCGCGACATAAAGCAGCAGCGATATCTTGCCTTTGAAGTCGCTGCCCAGCGCGTTCGCCAGCACCGATTGCGGCCCTTGCCGGTGCACGATCGCCATCTGCAACAGATAGTAGGCGATGGCCGGCATCAGCAGGATTGCGCCATAGACTGCGGTCGGCACGGGCTGCAAAAAATTCTCGCCCATCCAGTTCGTCGCCGCAGGGATAAGCGAGAGCCAAAACAGCAAATGCGAATTGGCCCACAGGATCAATCCATCGACCCGCGTCACAGTGTGCAGCAGATGGTGATGGTTGTTCCAGTAGATCGCCAGATACAGGAAGCTCAGCACGTAGCTGACAAGCCCGGGCGCCAATGCGCTCAGCGCCGTCCAATCGGCGCCGTGCGGCACCTTCAACTCCAAAACCATGATGGTGATGATGATGGCGATGACGCCATCGCTGAATGCCGCCAGCCGGTCTTTGCCCATGATTCTCCATCCTGGTCAGATGTAACCCGAATTGAGCATTGCGAAATATGGGATCAGCGCGCAAGACGGGCCGCGAACGATCGCTGGCGGGGAAGCGCGCCGAAATTGGGCTAATGCCGCGCGCCGGAGCCGGCTACGCCCAAAGCGTCTTGCTGGCGATATTCCGCGTCGTAATCCATGACTTCACGGGTCAGCTCGTCGATCAGCTTTTGACGGCCGGCGGCATCCTGGCCGGAGGTCAGCTCGGCCGCCGTTTTTGCAAGTGCTGTAATGACTTCCTGGGGGTCGATCGCTTCCGGTTCATCGGCGGCGACCGGGTACTCGGCAAAGAAATTATCGATCACTTCGACAAACAGGCAGTGCAGGCACGGCCTTTCTTCATCTTGGTCGTCTGACATGGCCGTTCGTCCGGTTTGTTTGACTTTAAATGTGGACGGAATCCTACCGCCACAAGGTCTATTCCGATGGCCGATCCGCTCGGTTCAAGGCGCGCGGGCGTCGAGCTCGGCAGCGAGCTTTGAGTAGAGCGCATTGTCGCGCGTATAGACATAGTCGAGCGCGCCGACCGAAACGGCTTCAGCGCCGCCGTCGCGCAAGAAGCTCGCCAGCGCGTGCACTTTTTCGGGCGTGCAGTGCAGGGTGAGCATGCCCGAGGAGGTCGGGCCGCCGAACGGCGCGGCGACGCCGAATTTGTCTCGCGCGGTAGCGAGCAGCGTGTCGTTGAGCCCGGCAAAGCGCGCGCGCACTTCGCGGAACGACACGGCGCGCTTTTGCGCGGCGATGCGGTCGAGCAGGCGCCGCGCGGTGTCGCGCTGCGCCGCGCCCCACGCCGCCGCCCGCGCCGCGACGAGATTGGCCTGCGAGCGCAGGATGACGCCGTCCTCGATCACCTTCAGGCCGTTCGCCGCAAGCGTGGCGCCGGTCGTGGTGATGTCGACGATCATTTCGGCGGTGCCGGCAGCCGGCGCGCCTTCGGTGGCGCCGGTTGATTCGACGATGCGGTAATCGACCACGCCGTGCTCGGCAAAGAAGCTGCGCGTCAGGTTGGCGTATTTGGTGGCAAGCCGCATTTTACGCTCGTGCTTGAGCCGGAACGCGGTGGCGACATCGTCGAGGTCGGCCATGCTGCGCACGTCGATCCAGGCCTGCGGCACCGCGACGACGACGTTGGCGAAGCCGAAGCCGAGCCCCGTCACCAGCACGATGCGCCGCTCAGACTGGGGGATCATCTCGCGCACCAGATCCTCGCCGGTGATGCCGAGATGCACCATGCCCTGGCCGAGCTGCTGGGTAATCTCCGCCGCCGACAGATAAGCGACCTCGACGCCATCGAAGCCGGAAATCGCGCCGCGATAGTCGCGCGCGCCGCGCGGCTTGACGAGATCGAGCCCGGCGCGCGCGAAAAAGGCTTCCGCGTTCTGCTGCAAGCGGCCCTTTGACGGCACGGCGAGAATAAGCGGGGTGCTGCTCATGATGCACCTGCGCAGGCCGTGAGCTCTTCGATCGAGGCGGCGAAGCCGACCGCCGGGATCGGCTCCCTTGCCCCCAGGCGCGTGAGCAATCCGTCATAGCGCCCGCCGGCGACCAGCGCGCTGTTGGCGCGCGGATCGTGCAGCTCGAACACGAAGCCGGTGTAATAGTCGAAGCCGCGGCCGAAGCCGGTCGAAAATTTGATCGCGCGCACATCGACACCGCGCGCGGCCAGAAATCCGGCGCGGGTCTCGAACAGGTCGAGCGCGGCGTCGAGCGAAATCTTGGCGTCGCCCGCAAGCGTGCGCAATTCGCCGGCAGCCTCGTCCGGATCGCCGCCGACCGAAAGGAAGCGTTCGACCAAGGCGCGCGTCTCGCGCGGCAGCCGCGTCGGCGCGTTCAGCGCGGCCTGTTCGAGGAAGCGGTCGGCGATCTCGGCGACCGAGCGGCCGCCGACCGCGGCGATGCCGGCGATCGACAGAAGATCGGTGACGAGATGATGCGCGCCCTTCGGATCGGAATTGGCGAGCGCGGCGAGCACGCCCTGATATTCCGGCGAGGCGGTCGCGGTGGCGAGTGTAAGCTGATCGAGATCGTGCTTGAGCGAGGATTTGCGGTTGAAATCCTTGACCAGCCGGCGCTTCCACGCCGGCGCGAGATCGAGCGCGGTGATGAAGGCCGAAAACAGCCCGACATCGCCAATGCGGATTTCCGGCGCGCCCAAGCCGTAATGCGTGGTCGCTTCGAGGCCGAGCGCGAGCATCTCGGCGTCGGCGGCGGCCTTGTCCTGGCGGCCGAAGGATTCGATGCCGGCCTGCACGAATTCCGACGCCGCGCCCTCGCGGTGGCGAAACACGGCGCCGAGATAACAAAAGCCGGCGGGCTTGCCCGCTGCCGGCGACGCCAGATAATCGCGCGACACCGGGATTGTGAGATCTGGCCGCAGGCATAATTCGCGTCCGTCCGGATCGCTGGTGAGAAACATGCGGCGGCGGATGTCCTCGCCGGACAGATCGAGGAACGGCTCGGCCGGTTGCAGCACCGGCGGTTCGAGCTGGGCGTAGCCGGCACGCACATAGGACGCGACCAGCGCTTGCGCGCGGCCATCCGATCCGTTGCTGGTCGTGCTCGACATGACGCTCATGGCGCGGCCGGTTCAGCTCCGACGCGCCCGTTGATCCCTGTGTTATTGGAGCCGCCCTTTAGCACGGCAACCCTTACAATTCGACGAAGATCGGCGCGGGCCGTTAACGCTCGCTGAGCGCGCCGCGAGAGCCCGGACATAACGAGGCGGTGAGGACGGCTTGGCCCGAACTAAGCCCCTGAAACCTCAGGCTCGTATGAGCGCGCCGTCCCATGCTCGTTCTACGGATAGTTACGGCCTTCAATCCTTGGCCTTAGCCGACCTCGCATATCGTAACGTTAACGTTACGATATGCGAGGTCATTGGAAGACGTCGACGATCGATAGCGGACGCGCCGGTTCGACGTCCGCGCGGTTCCACCAACCGCCACCGAGCGCCTGGAACAGTGCGACCGTATCGGCGTAGCGGGCGGCTTTAGCCTGGGCGAGACTGATCAATGCCTGTTGATAAGTCTGCTGCGCGTTGAGAAGGCCGAGATAATTGATGTCGCCGAGCTCCATGCGTCGGCGCGTGATGTCGAGGCTCTTTGCCGCCGCAGCCTCGGAGGCGACGGCCTTCTGCAACGCGACGGCGTCGGATTGGATGGCGCGCAATGCGTCGGCGACGTTCTGAAAAGCGATGATCACCGTGCTGCGATACTGCGCCTGCGCCTGGTCGTACGCGGCCTTCGCCGCAAGCTCCCGGTGCAGCAGCATACCACCATGGAAGATTGGCTGAGTGATAGTGCCAGCCGCGTCCCAAAACCCGGTGCCCGGCGTGAACAATTTATCGACCGCAAGCGCCGTGCTTCCGGCCCCGCCCGTGAGCGTGATGTTGGGCAACCGGTTGGCAATGGCGACGCCGATTTGGGCGCTGGCGGACTGCAGATTTGCTTCCGCGGCGCGCACGTCCGGGCGCTGCTCGACCAGCTGGGACGGCAGACTGAGAGGCAGGTCGCGCGGCAGCCGCAGCGAGGCGAGAGCGAACCGCTGCGTCAAACGATCGCTGGGAAAGCCGCCGCTAAGCGCCGCCAGCAAGTCGCGCTGTTGCGCCAATTGCTTCTGCAGCGGAGGCAAGGTCTGCTCCACCTGGGCCAGCGCCGCTTCCTGCGCCACCACATCCGCCTCGGCGATTTGGCCAAGCTCGCGCTGGTGCCGCATCAGATTGAGCACGTCGCTCTCGATCTTGATGATATTCAGTGTGGCCGCAATCTGGCCGCGGATCGAAGCTTCCTGCACGGCCGCGCCGGCCAGATTGGAGGTCAAAGTCAGATAAGTCGCCTCGAGCGCGAAGCGTTGGGAATCTGCCTGCGCCGCCAGCGCCTCGATCGAGCGCCGGGTGCCGCCGAACACGTCGGGCGAATAGGACACGTTCAATTGTGTGGTGAAGAGGTTGAACGTCGGCGATGGCGAACCGACATCGGACGGCGCGCCGATCGGCACTACTTGTCGGATGCCATTGAAGTTGCCGTCCACGGCGGGCAGCAACGCTCCTTGTTGCGCGTAGACGTTCTGCTTTGCCACGGTCAGCGCGGCCTGCGCCGCCTTCAGATCTTGATTGGCCGCGAGCGCCTTCTCGATCATGCTGTTGAGGGCTTTGGAATGGAACAAGGTCCACCATTGTCCCGGCAAGTCGAGATCGCGGACGAAGTGCTGCGATTCGCCACCCGGCGTGGGAGCGGGGGCGGTTGCTGTCGCGAGCGGCTCCGGCGTATAGCCGTTGACGTCCGGTGCAGCGGGCGGTGCAAAATCCGGACCGACCGCGCAGCCCGTCAGCAGCACGGCGGTGACGAGCGAAGCAGCGGTCCTCTGCAAAGGTCCCCAGACCATTACGTTACGCCTTACGACCCCTACGCCGTACCGACTGCGGGTGCCGTCTCCCGTGCATGCCGCGCTGCCCAACGTTCCAATGCGAAATAGAGCGTCGGTATGATGAATAGAGTCAGCAGAGTAGCCGGAATAAGACCGCCGGCAACCACGGTCGCAAGGTTGCGTTGCACGTCGCTGCCGACACCAGTCGCAAGAGCCGCCGGCAACATGCCGACGGTCGCCACCGCCGCGGTCATGAGCACCGGCCGCAACCGTTCGCCCGCACCGACCAAGACCGCCTCGAACAGCGAAACGCCCTGCTCGCGAACGCGATTGAGGTTTGCCACCATGATGACGCCGTTCATCACGGCAACGCCGAACAGCGCGATGAAGCCGACGGCAGATGCGACGTTGAGCGTGGTCCCGGTGGCGTGAAGCGCGATCAGCCCGCCGAGCGTCGCCAAGGGAACGACTCCGACGATCAGAAATACTTGGCGCAGAATGCCGAACTCGGCATAGAGCAGCACCATCATCGCTGCCAACACCATGCCGAGGATCAGCCTGAAACGCGCCTCTGCCCGCTGCTGCCCCTCGAGCTGCCCGCCCCATTCGATGCGATATTTTTTCCTGTCGAATGAAACCTTTTGCGCAATGGCTTTTGTGACTTGCGCCACCACGGAGAGCGGATCGCGATCATGATAGTTGAGCTTGACCAACAGATAGCGGTGATTCATCTCGCGATTGATCATGCTTTCGCCGGTCTGCAACTTAATCTGGGCGACCTGTGACAGCGGAATGAGCGCTCCGTCGCTCGACGTGAGCACAAGATTCTTGATCGCCTCGGGACTGTTGCGCGCGTCCGCCGGGAAGCGGACCGTTATGTCGTAGCGGCGCTCGCCGATGAACGCCTGACTAACGGCACTGCCTCCAATGCCGGTGCTGATCAAATCGGCCACGTCGGCAACGTTGATGCCGTAGCGTGCCGTTGCTGCCCGATCGACCTTGATCGAAATCTGCGGCAGCGGCGTATATTGATCGATCGCCGCGTCGGTGACGCCGGGAATGGTGTTCAGCAGCGCGACGATGTCCTTGCCGATGCGCCGCAACTCGTTGAAATCGTCGCCGAACACGTTGATGGCGAGCGCGCTGTGAGGATCGAACACGTAGTCAAGAACGCTGTCGATGATCGGCTGTTTGAACGCAATCTCGAAGCCAGGCAACTCGTCGAGTCGCGCCGACATGCGCGTGATCAGATCCTGCTTGGTCTCGCCAGCCGGCCACGTGCTATAGGGAGTCAACCCAACGGCGGCTTCCATGTGCGCGGGCGTCCACGGATCGGTACCGTCGTCGTTGCGGCCGACATGGCTCACGACATAGGACACTTCGGGGAACTCGTTCAGCACCCGGCGCAGATCGGCGACCATGTCGGTCGCTTTCTGCAGCGAAATCCCTGGCGGCAACTCGGCATGGAGCCAGATCGAGCCTTCGTCAAGTTCCGGCAGGAATTCGCGCCAGACCGTGGCGCCCAGGACGACCACGGCGATTACCGCGCCGGCACTTAACACGTAAGCGATGCTCGGGCGGCGTAACGAGCCCGCCAAGGCTTGCCGATAACCCGCCTCAAGCCAATCCAGGACCGGATTATGCAAGACCCGGCGGGGCCTGCGATACGCCAGGTAGGCCAAGCCGGGGACAACCAGCAACGCGAACGCCAACGCGCCAAACTGCGCGTAACCGACCGCATAGGCCATCGGATAGAACAGCTTCGCCTCGATCCGCTGGAAGGCAAACAACGGCAAATAGGTCGTGATGATGATCGCGGTCGCGAAGAAGATCGGTCGCGCCACTTGGCTGGCTGCCTCGCGGACGTCGGATTCGGTGAGAGGCTCGTTCGGTTTTGCCTCGCGGCGGCGCAATATCGCTTCCGTCATCACGATGGCGCCGTCGACGATGATGCCGAAGTCGATGGCGCCGAGTGACAGCAGGTTGGCCGAAATTCCGGCGTGGTACATCAGGATGAAGGCCACCACCATGGCAAACGGAATTGTGATGCCAACGATCAACGCGCTGCGGGGGCTGCCCAGAAAGAGGATGAGAACGATGAGGACCAGGCCGATGCCCGCGAACACCGTGTGCCCGACCTTGTCGATGGTGGCGTCGACCAGCGTCGAGCGGTCGAGATAGGGCACGATCTGCACGTCATCGGTCTTCAGGCGCTCGTTGAGCTCCGCGATCTTGGCATGCACGCCCTTCAGAACGCGCGACGGATTTTCGTGGCGCAACAGCAGCACAGTTCCCTCAACGACATCGTTGATCTCGTTCTTGCCGACAATGCCGTGGCGCTCCTGGTTGCTCAGCTTAAGCTTGCCGAGATCGCGCAACAGAATCGGCGTCCCGTTGTGCTGCACGACGACGATATTGCCCAGATCGTCGAGCGTCTGAACGAGGCCGATGCCACGGATCACATAGCCGAGCTCGCCGCGGTTGAGGACACTGCCGCCGGCGTTCGCGTTGTTTGCGTTGATCGCATCGGTGACATCCTTGAGCGCCAGATTGAAGCGCATGAGCTGCTGCGGATCGAGCTCAAGCTGGAACTGGGTGGTGAGGCCGCCGAAGTTCGAGACGTCGGCGACGCCCGGCACCTGCTTCAACGTCGGGATCACCGTCCATTGCTCGATTTCCGACAGTTCGCGCAGATTCTTCGTGTCGGACTCGAGCGTATAGTAGAGGATTTGCCCTGTCGGCGAAGACAGCGGGTTGAGGCCGGGTGAAAGCCCGGGCGGCAGCGTCACGTTCGCAATCTGCTCCATGATGCGCTGGCGCGACCAGTAGTCTTCGATGCCGTCGCGGAAAACAAGTGTGATCAGCGACAGCCCGAAGGTGCTGCGCGAGCGCATCATCGCCAGACCCGGCGTGCCGTTAAGCTCGCGCTCGAGCGGTATCGTGACTTGCTGCTCGACCTCTTCGGCCGCCAGCCCCGGTGCCTGGGTGATCACCTGAGATTCCGTGTCGGCAACGTCTGGGTAGGCGTCGATCGCAAGCTGGGTCCAGGAATAGTAGCCGTAGACTGCGGCGAAGACGCAAATCATCGCCACGACCAGGCGCTTGCGCAGCGCGAAACTGACGAGCCAATCAATCACCGAGCAGCACTCCGCCTTTGACGACGATGCGATCGCCGGCCTTGACGCCGCCCGTGAGAACGACCTGGTCGCCTTGCTGGAAACCGATGTCGACGTTGCGCGCCTCGAACGTCCACGGCGCCGTTTCGACGAACACCTGATTGGCATCGTCCTTCAGCAGCAGTGCGCTTGTCGGTACGACCGGTACTTTTTGCGTCGGCGCATAAAAGCTGACATTGGCGAACATCCCCGGCCGCAATCGCGTATCGGGATTCTTGAAGGCGATACGGACCTTGGTGCGGCGCGTATCGGGGTCGAGGACATCGCTGACGAACAGGACTTGCCCGTTGAACACCTCGCCGGGGTAAGCGGCGAAAACGACGTCGACCGATTGTCCCTTCGACACGAGCGAGGTGTCCTTCTCCGGGACGCTTGCCGTAACCCAGACGGTGCTGAGGTCGGCGACGGTCATCAGTGAGGCCGTCGCGTCGTTCCAGAATTCGCCGGCCGCGACGCCAAGATCGATCACGCTGCCGTCCATCGGCGCCACCACCGTCACCGTGCGTGACTTGTTGGTCGTGTCGGGGTCGACGCCGATCTGATTCAGGTGCGCGGTGGCGCGCTGGGATTCCACCTCGGCCGTGACATAGTCCGTTTCAGCCTGCTGCAGATCCTTTTCGGCCGCGCCGCCGATTTTCGCGAGCCCGCGCTGTCGATCGCGGCTCTTGAGCGCGAGCGCCAGCAGCACTTGGGCGCGGTCGTAATCGGAATAGGCGACGGCGAGGTCCGGCGAGTCGATCACGACAAGCGGCTGGCCCGCTTTCACGCGTTCGCCGAGCGCCACCTTGAGCTGGGTGACGCGCCCGGCGAGCGGTGGCGACACTTTGATGAGATGGGCCGGATCGGCCTCCACGACCGCCGGGAGAACCAGGTCGCGCTTGATGTCCTTCTCGGTGACGGGCTCGATCGCAAGCTTGCTTCGCACCGGCGAGCCCTCGGGCACCGTGACACGGTCTCCCGACCGGATGAGAGGCTGCACCTTCTCGGCAACAAAAGGTGCGGGCTCGGAATGGCCGAACGGGCCGACGAACAGCCGATACGCCCCAGCGACAACCGCGCCGGCAACGAGAAGGAGCATCAGGACTTTCGCGTGCGGCGAAGGCCCGAGCATCGGCTCGGCATCGCTGCGATTGCCCTCGTCCTGATGCGGCGAGGGATCGCGTTTGCTGGTCTCGGACTTCGGCTCGACGAGCATGTGATATCTCGTCCGAATGAATTTTCATAAGAAGGCGCGCGTGAACGAAAATCGTTCGAGGCTTGCCGACGCTACAGCTTTGGGATCGCATCAAGTGGCGTGGACGCCGCGGGGCGACCGCCTCAGATCGCGGGCGGAGCGCGTGCTTGAAACGAAAAAAACGACGAAGCGGCCAATTCCAATTCAATAGGCGTTTCCGGCCTGAATACGACAAACATTGCGGGGACCGGCAAGGCCGGCGCCACCGAAGGCACCGACGTACTGGCCAATTGGATCAATGCACAGATTGGGCAATCGAAGTCGGCCGAGCCGTTCGATTTGTGGAGCGGATTGGGCGAGTTCGGCAAAAGCCCGTTGGACTGATTCGCCAAGGCCGCTGGCGCTGACTTGGCCAAAGCTGGAGTGAGCCCGTGGACGTGACCAAACGTCAGTACAATTTGGACCGCCAGCGCGAACAGCGCCAAGCGCGAACCAAAGCGTACGTTTTCCCGGAACCAGCGCATCCCTTCGCGCTCACCTTCACCCCAATGACAGCACCCACGGCGTGCTGCCGATTCAGACAATGTATCAAAATCAGGACGGGTCGTGGGTGTCAATTGTATGGCGGTTAACGGCGGCATTGCCTCCGTAGGGTTTTCCCATCGCTGCGTTTGCTGGGCCAATTCGGCCATATGAGCGCGCGCGGCGCAATCCGATAATTCGGAATGCGGCGTGGTAGCGACCCGCGAAGATCGAAACCGGTTCCCCGATCGGCATTGCAGGCCGGATCGGCATGCCTCTTCTAATCTTTGACAGGGTACGCGGTTCTCGACCGACATGATCTACGGACCCGGGCTGCGCAGCGGCGATGCCAATATCGGGACCGAAGCGTCCTATGCCCAATTCAACGCCGGCGTGTCGCACGAATTCGCCATGCCCGGCGACAAGCCGGTCGCGGTCCGCTTCGACGCGGTCACTCTGTTCGACACCATATATCAGATCAGGTGCGGCATCAGCGTATTCGCGCCGCAATACGGCCCGCGCCGCGGCTACTTCCTCGGCGTCTCGAAAAAGTTTTGAGGCACCCGCGAAATGGTGCGGATCGTGGAGATGCTGCACGTCACCGCGGTTCGATTTCGATCGTCACGTGCGACAGGGAGCGAAATCGATCGAGCAGCCGCCGATAATAGTCCGGGCCTCTGTGCTTGGTTGTGCTGACCGACACGATCGCACCCAAATGTCCGGGGCCAAGGCGCCAGAGGTGCAGATCCGTCAAGCGATCGCCATCGGCTTCGATTGTATCGCGCATGCGCTGCGCCATGGCGCGGTCGGGGGTCATGTCAAGGAGGATCGCGCCGGTGTCGCGGATCAGGCCGTAAGACCAGCTTGCGATGACGGCGGCGCCAATAATGCCCGCGAGCGGGTCCATCCAGAGCCAGCCAAAGCTGCGGGCGAGCACCAGGCCCGTGATCACAAGCACGGACACTGCGGCATCGGCCATGACGTGGATGACGGCGGCGCGCATGTTGTTGTCGCGGCCTGCCGATACGTGCGCATGCTCGTGCTCTTCAAAGACGACGGGATAGTCTTGCTGGCCCATCCGTACATGTGCGGTGAACGCGTGCGGCTCAGGAATCTCATCGACCGATTCCAGATAGCCGCCTTGATCCTTCATCGCGAAAAGTTGCCGTGTGCCGTCAGGACGCACGGTTTCAACCGAGGTTACCTGTGCCGTTAGAGCCGGCCCGGTTTTGACGCGGAGCCGGAAACGCGGCGGCACGCCGTCCTCGAACACTTCCAGGACGACGATCCCGGCATCGGTCGTAATGCGGTGCGCCTCGTCATGGCCATGCCCCTCATGCGCGTGACCGTGACTGTGGCCGTGATGATGCCCGCCGCCGCTCAAGAGCCAGGCACTGGCGATGTTTACGGCCAGGCCGAGGCAGGCAATCGGGATCGCCTCGGCAAATTGGATCGTGACGGGTGCAAAGAGACGGCTGATCGATTCGTAAGCGATGAGCAGTGCGATCATCGCGAGGATGATGGCGCTGGTGAAGCCGGCGAGGTCGCCGAACTTGCCGGTGCCGAACGTGAAGTTCGGATCGCCGGCGCGCTTGCGGGCATAGCTGTAAGCGAGCGCCGCCAGCAGGAGCGCGCCGGCATGCGTACTCATATGCAAACCATCGGCGACCAGTGCGATCGAGCCGAACAGCAGACCGCCGGCAATCTCTGCGATCATCATGGCCCCGCACAGCCAGATCACCAGCCAGGTGCGGCGCTCGTTCTTCTCGTGGCCCTCGCCGAGGAAAATGTGGGGATGAGTGGCCGCATCCGTGTCAGTCATTCTCATGGTGCTTACTTCAGGTAGGCCTGCACCGCCTCGATCAATTCCTCAGCGCCGCGCGCCCGCTCGGCGTCCTTGATCGGATCGACGACGTGCAGCCGGATATGGTCTTCGATCACCTCGGTCATGAGGCTGTTCATGGCGCCGCGGGCGGCGACGATCAGATGCAGCACGCTGGCGCAGCCCTTCTCATCCTCGAGCGCGCGCTCGACCGCCTCGATCTGGCCGCGCACGCGCCGGACCCGGTTGAGCAGCTTGTCCTTCTCGGTTTTGGTATGCGACACGGTTGATGCCTCAGGATTGGATAGGGTAGGGGGTATGGTATATTGGTTGGTGATTGGGATGTCCAGTTCCGCAGGGCGGGCCCCCGTAGCGGCCTTGCCGCCGTGATGTAGTTAATATTTCAAAATGTAGCTAAGGTTATAAATTGTAGGTATCGCTGCATGAACGCTGGGGTGAATAATGTTCAGGGGTGACGTTGGAAAAGTTTTGCGGGAGTCCTTCGGTGCGATCGCTGTCACGCTGGTATCGTGACCGCGATGGCAGCAAAGTAGGCTGGGTGTGTCGTGTCGGGGATCGAGCCGCTATGAGGGGTACGTTTGTTGCCGTAGCGCTTAGCGCGCTCGCCGGCAGTGCCGAGGCCGGGGACCTGCCGGTGAAGGCGCCGCCGGCGCCGGCTGTCTATGACTGGACCGGGCTCTATGTCGGCGGCCATGTCGGCTATGCGGCGGGGAGTTCCGGCTGGTCGGCGACGTCGACCGGCGCGGTGGCGCCCGTGCTCACCGGCTCGCTCGATCTGTTCAACAGCTTCGATGCGTTTAAGGGAACCGGCAGCTATTTCGAGGGCTTTCAGGCCGGCTACAATTATATGGCGCCGTCGCGGCTGCTGCTCGGCATCGAGGCTGACGCGTCGTTCCCCAACACCGTCGCCGGAAGCACGACACTGTCCTCCGCGGCGGTCGGCGTCGCCAACTATGCCGAGCAGGTCGAGTTTTCCGGCACCGTGCGCGGCCGCATCGGCTATGCGCCCGGCCATTGGCTGTTCTACGCGACCGGCGGTTTCGCCTGGACCTACGATCAGTTCACTCGCACGCAAATCGCGGGAACGCCGGCCGGCGGCAGTGCGGTGCCGGGACAGGTCGAGACCCTGTTCATGGTGCCGCGGGCCGGCGGCGCGGTCGGCGCCGGCGTCGAATATGCGCTGCGGTCGAACTGGACGGCGCGCCTCGAATATCTGTTCATCGATTACGCCAACCGCAGCGTCGCGTTCCCGGCTGGCGCGCAGCGCTTCGACTCCAGTCTTGCGCTCAACGAAGTGCGGTTCGGTTTCAACTATAAGCTCAATGGCGATGCCGCGAAATCCGGCAATTTTGCCGATCCGCCGGCGCTCGAAACCGACAATTTCGCCGTCCACGGCCAGACCACTTTTCTGGAGCAATATGCCTTTCCGTTCCGCAATCCTTACGCCGGGCAAAACAGCCTCGATCCGAACCACGGACGCGAGACCTTCGACGCCACGGCCTTTCTCGGCATGCGGCTGTGGAAGGGCGCCGAGTTTTGGATCAATCCGGAGATCGATCAGGGCTTTGGGCTCAGTGCCACGGAAGGTGTCGCCGGATTTACCAGCGGCGAAGCTTTCAAGGTCGGGGCCTCGGTCCCCTATGCGCGAATACCGCGCGCTTTCATCCGGCAGACGATTGATCTCGGTGGCGACACTCAGAAAGTGGCAGCCGCCGCAAACCAGTTCGGCGATTCGCGAGCGGCGAACCGGCTGGTGATCACAATCGGAAAATTCGGCGTGACCGACATTTTCGACAACAACAAATATGCCCACGATCCGCGCAACGATTTCATGAACTGGTCGCTGATCGACACCGGGACGTTCGACTTCGCTGCCGACGCCTGGGGCTTTACCTACGGCGCTGCTGTGGAGTGGTACCAAGGCGACTGGACCGTGCGCGGCGGCATTTTCGATGAGCCGATCGTCTCCAACGGCGCCGATCTCGACACCACTTTCACGCAATTTCAATGGGTCGGCGAGATCGAGCGGCGCTATGAGCTTTGGGGACAGCCCGGCAAATTGGCGGTCACTGGATTTCTCACCCGGGCCCGCACAGGCAGCTTCGCGGACGCCATCGCCTTGGCCACGCTGACCGGCGGCCCGGCCGACATCGCAGCGGTTCGTCGCTATCAAAGTCGCGGCGGGGTCAGTTTAAATATTGAGCAGCAGGTCACGAAAGAGCTTGGCGTATTCGCGCGTGCCGGTTTTGCCAACGGTGATGTCGAACCCGATGCCTTCACCGATATCGATCGCACCGTCGCGGGCGGGCTTTCGTTCACCGGCAAACAATGGGGCAGGCCGGACGACACGTTTGGCTTGGCCGGCGTGGTCAACGGCATCACCAAAGTCCATGAGCAATTTTTCAATGCCGGCGGCCTCGGCATTCTGGTCGGCGATGGCATGTTGCCGCATCCCGGCCTCGAGCAGATCATCGAGGCCTATTACCAATTGCCGGTCTCGTTCTTCAAGCTGACGCTCGATTACCAGTTCATCGTCAACCCGGCCTACAACACCGACCGCGGCCCGGCATCGGTGGTCTCCGCGCGCATGCACGCGCAGTTCTGAACCGGGTCACGGCAAACCGATTCAGGCTTGGCGTTAGTTGGCGTCAATCACGATCGGGGCGTCGAGCACGAGGCGCTTGCCGGAGCTGAGCAGGGCGTCAACCGCGACCGTCCAGTTGCCCGGCTGAGCAAGCCGAATTCGGTCAACCTGCCAGGCTTCATCGGGCCCCGGCGAGGCGACACGCGTTGTCGATGGGCTTCCGGCCACTGGGGGAGTGAGGGTGAGCGTCACGGCTTTTGCCTCAAGCGCCTCATAATCGTCGTTCCAGAGATGAATGATAGCCCGCGCGATTCCGGTGCGGCCCGGCATGATCGTGACTTCGATCATGCCTTGTTCGGAATGGATGTGCACGAATGCGGCGCCGGCGGGGACGGGTCCAGACTGCTCGTGGTGATGGGCGGCATGGCTGCCCGGAGGCAAAGTGCCAAGCACCGCGACGATAGCGATGACGATCGCGCCAAGCAGCGTTTCGGTTGTGGCGTTGCGGCGCAGTTGGCGAAGCGCCGCCTGCGCGCTGGTCTGGTCCGTTTCCTGAACAATACGCGGTGTCAGCTGGAGCCGGTTGAGCGCGGCGATTGCGACCATGATCAGGAACAACGCGATCTTCGCCAGTAACAGCCGGCCATAGTCAGTCCCGACCAGCGCCGGAATGCTGCCGGCGAGATACCAGGTATTGACGGCGCCGGTCGCGAGCAGCGTACCGACGCTTACGATGCCGAGCGTTGAAAAATGCAATGTCGCGATTCGCGCGATGGCGAAGGATGGCCGGTCGCCGGCCGCAGCGGCGAACATCAGCAGCAGCGGCAACAGCGCTCCGACCCAGGCCGCGGCGGCGATCAGATGCAGCACATCGGCGGCGGGATGGATCAGGGCCGCGAGCCCGATGCCGCCGGCAGCGTGTCCCGCCCATGCCAATGTCCCGGCGAAAGCGGCCGCCACAATCGCGAGCACAGCTTTGAGCAACGGCGAATTGGTTTTGCGCTCCGAACGGAACGGAGCGAGTGCCGCAGCGAGAAGGCAAGCCAGGACAAAGCGCGCAAGCCAGTCATTGCCGAAGGTTGTGCGCGACAACACGGTCCAGAACGTGCCATCGGAAAGCATCGCGGCCAGCGGCTCCCCGCTCATCTCCGCCGCGGTCAGTACCAGCCACGCCGCCCCGGAAATCGCGGCGAGCGCAAGCCCGATCCACGCGATCCCTATCAGCTGTGGACGAAGGATCGCAGGCAGGCGGGCCTCGGATGTGCCGTCACGGAACGCTGGTTCGGCGACGAAGACGAGGAAAAGCGCAACGCCTGCCGCCAGGAGTGTCGCGGCGAAATGGATCGCACGCACATAGATCATCGGGTCGTACACGCTACCGCCCGCCCAACTATGGACCGACGTGAAAGCTGAAGCTGCCCTCCGTCGTATGCGTGTCGACCGAAAGCGCGCGCCAGCGGACTTTGTAGCTGCCCGGCGCCAGCGGCTTTAACCCGATGCGCATGGTGTTGCCGCTGATCTGGGCCTTGCCCTGGTCGACGCGCGCGCCGCTTGCGTCCATCACTTCGGCCGAACTGAAGGCGGGCTCCAGGTTTTGCGTGAACCACAGGGAAACCTCGTGCGGCGCGGCGCCAACGGTGCTGCCGACCAGCGGGTTGGCATGATCGAGAAAGGCATGGGCGCGCGCGGCACCAGTTGCCATGAGGAGTAATGACACGATGGCGATGAATGTTCGCATGGCGAAAACCTCAGAAGCTGAGCTTGCGGGGAGGAGCCGTGGGACCGCCAAGGAGCGGCTGTCCGACGGTCTTCGGGAATATGTCGTCGAGATACAGATGCAACTGGCCGAGCACGCCGATGCCGTGCCCGCTCGCGGCGTTGACCGGGACCTGCGCTTCCAGGCCGACCTGGAAATAGCTGCCGACCCAGATCACGCCCGGATTGATGGTGCCGGTGGTGACGAAGCTGTTGTCGAAATTGTTGCCGACCGGCGTCGACATTCGCGCTTCCACGATCGGGATCAGGTGATTGATGAAGTCGGGCAGCTGGAGATCCAGGATCTCCGACTTCAGGTATGGCATGCTGTACTGGATCGATGCGCCCCACACGAGCACCTGCGGAATGAAAGCATTCTGCACCAGATCGAACGAGCGGGTCGGAATCTGGTAGCCGACCTGTCCGGTCACCGCGAATGCGCGCAGCCAGCCGGCCTCGTCCAGCAGATCGCCAAAGCCCTTGCCGAAATAATAGGTCGGCGTCAGCGTGCTGTACGGCGTTCCTAGTCCGGAATTGCTGGCGCCTGTGCCACCCCAATCGACGATCAACCCGAGCAGCATCGCCAACTCGCGCTCTCTGTCCTTGAGCAGTTGATATTGCAGCGTGGTTTCGAGGTCGGAGAAACCCGCCATGGTCGGACCGCCCGGCCCGCGGATTTGCGACCAGGCGTCACCGATCGAGATGCCGAAATCCTCGGTGATGCGTTTCGATACTCCCGCCGAAACGTTCCATGCAGTGGCCGGCGGCATATCGGCGGTCCTCGACCATGAAATCGTCGGCAGCGACATCTCGTCGGCGACGCATGGGTCGTCGGTGGCGAGCGTTGCCGGAAAGAACCGGGCGCCGACGAAGCAATGGGCGAACGCATTGGAAGATGGC
>Ga0102924_1001196_pt1 | contig 30508 bp, 25 predicted proteins | sample PaiPotPPM11metaG_FD_80116 | JGI IMG/M metagenome (GOLD analysis project Ga0102924, IMG submission 80116) | Iron sulfur acid spring bacterial and archeal communities from Banff, Canada, to study Microbial Dark Matter (Phase II) - Paint Pots PPM... ... | reverse complement strand
GGCAGCGCCGGCGCTGCCAGCCTCGCTGGGAGTCGAGCCCGTCATCAGCGGCACTGCGAATGGCGAGCTGTCGCCGAACGATAATCAGAAACTCGCTTCGGCGATTGCGCAACTTCCGAGTGCCGATGGCGGGCTGCGGGTCCAGGCCGGACCCCTGCCGGCAGTGCCGGTCGCCGGTAACGCAGACCCGAACCAGGTCCACGAGCAGCAAGCCCACCTGGACCAGGCGCTGAGCGCGGAACATGCACAGGCGCGGCGCGAGGCCGGAGTGCCGCTGGGGGAAAACGAGATCTACCCGGTAGCGGCGCCTGAGACCCTCAGTAGCCGAGTCGATGTGGCGGCGCCGGGCGGCGGGGAGGCACCCGCCGAATCGGAGCCGGACGAGGCCGTCTCCATGATCGCCGAGCAGGAGCGGGGTCCGGCGATTCGCGCAGCAACGGCCGCTGGGATCGGTGAGCTGGCGGCGGAACGGCGCATCTATGCCGAGCGCACCGGCGCCGAGAGAGACAAGGCCGAGAGCGAGATGTTGGGGCTGGAGAGGGCCAACTTCGGCGAGCAGGGCTCAGAGCGCGGCGCTGCCCAGGCCGAAGTCGCCGGACTGCGCGGGCAATGGTCGCAGGAGCAGCAGCAGCTGGTCGAGCGCGGCCGCGGCGAGGCCGACCTGACCGCGCGCGCTGCAGTCGAGACGGCGACTGCCACACGCGCGCAGGCGACGGAAGAAGCGGCGGCGCACTATCGCGAGGGCCAGGAGCAGGCCGATGCCGCACGTCACGAAGGCGAACAGCATGCGGCCGCCGAGCGCCAGAAGGCGCAGTCGAGGAGCTCGGGCGGTTTCTTCGGTCTCGTGGCGTCGGCCGCGCGGTCCGTCTTCGACGCTGCCCGGTCTGCTGTGCAGGCGGCCTTCGAGAAGGCGCGGCAACTGGTCCGCACGGCAATCGAGCGGGCTCAGCGGTTAGCGCAGGCGGTTGCGGAGCGAGCTCGGCAGACTATCGTGGCCGCGATCCGTGTCGCAGGCGACACGCTGACGGCCATCGGCGATCGGGTGCTGGTTGCCTTGCCCGTTTTACGTAACCGTTTCCGCCTGGCAATCCGCGAGCGCGTGGCCCGGGCGGAGGCTGCAGTCAACCGGCTTTCGCTCGCGTTACGCCAGGCGGTGCAAAGCGCACTCAATTTCCTGGGCGGAGCGCTTGCCGCGGTCGTCGCCCGGCTGCACAGCGGCATGAAGGCCGTGGTCAGCCGCGTGCGTGCCGCGGTTCAGGGCGCAGTCGACTTCGCACGTGGCGCCATCGCCGGCCTCGGCACGTTTGCGGTGTTGGTCCGCGACGTGGCGGCCAATCCGGGACGGTGGCTGGCCAACCTCGCCGCGGCGGCAGAGGACGGAATTCGCAATCGCCTCTGGCCGGACCTGAAGCTCGCGGTCCAGGGTTGGTTCAGCGAGAAGGTCGAGTCAGTCGCCGGGTTGGGGTCGGCCGCCTGGAGCCTGCTGCGCAAGGGCGGGATAACGACGATGCAGGTCGCGAGCGTCGCCTGGGAAGGGCTGCAGAGCCTGATCCCGCCGACCATCGTCTGGATTCTGATCGAGAAGCTGGTCGCCTTGATTGTGCCCGCAGCGGCCGCGGTCATGTTGATCATCCAGGCCCTGCAGGCAGCCTGGGGCAGCATCGGCCGCATCATGCAGGCCTTCGATGCCTTTATGGGCTTCCTCAAAGGTGTCCGCTGGGGCAACGCCGGTCCATTGTTTGGCAAGGCAGTCGCCGCCGGCGCCGTCGCTGTCATCGAGTTCGTTTCGCAATTCCTCCTTCAGCGCCTTATGGGTGGCGCCGGCAAAGTAGCCGGGAAGTTGCGCGCCCTGGCGAAGCGCATCGGTAAGCGGTTAGCCAGGTTCGGCGAAAAATTGAGTGCGGTCAAAAGTGCGACAAAGGTCATACGAAACAACTGGTTCCTCATCAGGGAGCGACGACTTCATAAAAGGGGCATGGCTTGGGTTTCGCCAAACGGCGACCGATGCATACGGCACGGGCCAATGAACCCGGGGCCGCTGGCGGCTCACTTTCAATCATCGTTCCGCTCTTCGTCCTATACTGCGCGGAAGTTGGCGGAGCCGAGAGATCTCTATCGGACCTACAGCGATCCAGTACGGCGACTGGGTGCGTTTTGGACTGACGTTCGTCCTACCGGGCCATATCAAGCCACTATCGATTCCGCCCTGCACCACTCCTACGGCAATGCCGCCACACATGTGGTACACATCCGTGTTCCGGCTGGACAAACAGTCTTTGAAGGAGCAGCCGCGCAACAAGGCGGTCTGGTAGGCGGCGGACTACAAGTCGTCCTACGCAGGGTATCTAAGGACTGGGAAGTCCGCTGATGGTAAACCGATGCGAGTGGGAGAAGGCAGAAAACTTCAATTCATACTCCCACTATGAGCGTGTTTTAGCGTTCATTCGGCAGCAAATGGCAGACGGCGAGGTAAGAGAAGTAAAGGTCCGGAGGCGTTATAGCGGCCTGGAGACCCTCGATGAGCACTGGTTCAAATGTCTGGCGAGTAAAGAAACCTGGCGCATTGTTGCGCCAGATCCTCCCTTCAAGGGTGTCTTCGAGAAAGTGTGAGCTACGAAGCGGCCGGCAGAGTTAAGTGCGGTTCGAAGTTTTGACAGACAGCTGTCGCAAACATGCCTCACGATGGGAGCATGACATCGTCAGGCAGTCCGTCGGTAACGACTCTCAGTCGGATTTACGATGCCCTCCGCGATCTTCCCGGTTGGCTTGCCGGCCTTGACGACGCCTCACTCGGCGAGGCCCTCACCGGCATGCGCGAGGTCTTCGACCGCGGCGAGGCAGTCTTTGCCGACGGTTTGCGGCGGTTCGACAAATCGGGGGAATACAAGGCCGACGGGGCCATCACGCTCGTGGCCTGGCTTCGGGACCGCTGCAGGCTTTCCGCCGGCGCCGCTGCAGAGCGCGTAGGCATCGCCCGCCAGCTGGAACAGCTTCCCAAGACGGAGCTGGCCTTCGCCCGGGGCGAGGTTGCCTATCAACACGTGGCGGTCATCGCGCGCGCAGCCGAGCATGTCGGTGTCGCGGCTGTCCGCCAGGAGGAGACTGCTCTCCTGCAGGCGGCGGGACGGATGGATCCGGGCCAGTTCACCAACCACGCCAAGCATTTCGAGCATCGGGTCGACGCGGCAGGCGCCCTGAACGACGCTAATCGCGCTTACGCGCGCCGCTGTTTCCAGGTCAGCGAGCCTCTCGACGGCCTCGTCCGCCTCGATGGCCTCCTCGACGCCGAAGGCGGCGCCATCCTCCGTTCCGCCCTCAACGCTCTCATGCCGCCGTGCAAGGACGACGATCGCACACCGGGACAGAAGCGGGCCGACGCGCTCATCCAGCTCTGCCATAGGCGCGCCGGCCGCCAGGACGGCAGCGGCGCACGCCCCCATCTCATCATCAGAGCCAGCCTGGACACCCTCGCGGGCACCGCTGGATCACCTGCCGGCGAGCTCGAGTCTGGCGCCCCGGTGCATGCTGAAACTGTCCGGCGCATCGCCTGCGACGCCGCGCTCACCCGCATCATGGGCGCTGGCGAGCTCGACGCCGAGATAAGCCACGCCAGGCGTACCATTCCGCCCTCTACCCGGACGGCCCTGATAAATCGAGACCATCACTGCGTCGCCGGGGGTTGCGACCGGACGCCTGACTGGTGCGACGCACATCACCGCCGGCACTGGAGCGACGGCGGCCCGACCACGCTCGCCAACCTCGTACTACTCTGTCGAGCCCACCACAATATGGTTCACGAGCAAGGCTTCCAGCTGCGCCATCAGGCTGGCGGCCGATGGGTGCTCATCCCACCAACCCGCAGGATCGACCAGCATTCGCGATCGGCCTGACCGTTGCGCGAGACTGCTAGCCCTGGGCGCCCTCCTCTTCCTCTTCGCCGGCCGCTTCACGCTGGACAGCCGATCGCTGGATCGCTGATTCCTGTACCTCTTCCTCTTCGCCGGCCGCCTCACGCTGGATCGCCGACTGCTGGACCTCTTCCTCTTCGCCGGCCGCTTCGCGCTGGATCGCCGACTGCTGGACCTCTTCTTCTTCACCGGCCGATTCGCGCTGAATGGAATAGGCCTGGACTGCCTCTTCGTCGTCGCCCTCTCGTTGCACGGACGACGCCTGGGTCGCCATTGCCGGCTGGGGCGCCGCATTACTCGACATGGCCTGCTCGGCGTTGCGCTCCGCTGCCTGCTCGAACGGATCCGACGGATGGCTTACGCGAATGCCGCCCGGCGCAGGGGTTCCATCGACCGGGCCCGCCTTCTGCTGCACCACGTGCGTCAACTCGTGCGCGAGCATCTTCTGGCCGGACTCCGTCGACGGCGAGTACTTGTCGCTCTGGAAGACCACGTTCGTACCGACGGTGTAGGCATGCGCATTGACCGCCTTGGCCGACTCGGTCGCCTGGCCGTCGGCATGCACCCGCACGTCGCTGAAATCGTGGCCAAGCCGGCTCTGCATCAGCGCCTGCGTCTCCCTGTCGAGCGGTTGACCCGCACTCGATGAGAGCAAGTCCTGTACTGGCGAGCGCTCGTCTCCCAGCAGTTGGCCAACGCTGGCGTTCCCGGCACTACGTTGCAGGCCGAGGATTCCGGCCATCGGACGGTCATCTGTCCGCTGCTTGACCTCCGCTTTGGGGCTCGACTGCGTTAAGAACTCACGATCTTCCGTCGTCATGACTGCCTCCTCAATTTGCCTGCAGCAGCTCGTAATACTCGCCGAATTCTGACTCGACACAAAGTCGACCAAGCTTCAGGTACTCACGTTGCGTTGCCCGCACCAGATCGCGCATGCTTATCGGCCGGTCGTTCTCGGCCGCTGCATAGGCAGCGGCAACGGCGATATTTCTGATCGCCCCACCGGACAGTTTGAACGACTCGGCCAAAAACTCCAGGTCCAGGTCACCCGCCCGCGGCGCCGACCGGCCGAGGCTCCTCTCCCACAGCTCCAGCCGGTACTGAGCCTCCGGCTCAGGGAAATCGACCAGGGAATCCAGCCGCCGCGTGAAGGCCTCATCCAGGTTTGCCCGCAAGTTCGTCGCCAGGATAGCAACCCCATCGAACAGTTCCATTCGCTGAAGTAAATAGGCAACCTCGACGTTGGCATAGCGATCATGGGCGTCGCTTACTTCGGATCGTTTGCCGAACAACGCATCGGCCTCGTCGAACAGGATCACACCGTTGACCCGCTCTGACTCGGCGAAGATCCTGTCGAGATTTTTCTCTGTTTCGCCGACGTACTTATCCACGACCGTCGCGAGATCGACGGCATATAGATCAAGACCGAGTTCACCGGCTAGGACCTCGGCAGCCATCGTCTTGCCGGTACCGGATGGGCCGGCGAAGAGCGCAGTAAGGCCTCGTCGGCGACTCGACGGACCGCCCATCTTCCAGGTATCGAGCACGCGCTCGCGAAACTTCGCGCGGGTAAGCAGCTCTTGAAGTTGCTCGCGCGGCTCGGGGGGCAGCACGAGGTCTTGAAAACCCACGTCGGGCTGGATGCGGCGCGCGAGTCGTTCGAGCCCGGCGGCGTTCTGAGCCCGCGCGCCGGACTTGAGCGTTTCTATATCCAGGTGCGCGTCCTTCGCCTGTGCCTCCATGCGAGCCGCGCGTGTGGCTCGATGCACCTGGTCAGCCGTCAGTCTGAACTGAGCCATCGTGCCAGCCAGGTCCACGCCGCGCGAGCCGTCGCCATTCAGGCTCTGGCGCCAGAGCTCAGCTCGATGGCTCGCATCCGGCATCCTGGTCTCGCAAAGAAACGGCACTTCGCGCGACCAGCCGGGATCCCAGCCGCGCGCTCCCCATAGCACGACGTCTGTCCCCGGCAACTCGGCAAAGGCGTGAACCGCCGGAATACCTCGGGCGAGCAGCGCCTCGATCGGTCCGGCGATGATAAGCGACCCGGTAAGGCCGGCCTCACGCGCAACCAGCGTCGCGAGCGCGCCGACGGGCTCTTCGGCTGTCAGCCGCTCGAGATCAAGTGCAATCGCATCTCGCGCCCGGCCGGGCCTCGGCTCAGATTCGCCCTGCAAGCTCAGGTTTGACTGCGCTGCGGCCAGGGCCATCGAGGCGCCGGACGCTCCGGGATGTTCGCGAACGTACGCCAATCGCGACCCGCCTCCGTCAAGCCAACGAGCCAGGACCCGGGACATATCGCCGGCGCTGGCACTCGGCTGGTAGGTGAGATCTGCGACCGACGGGTCCATTTCATTATTTCCCAACAGGTATGCCGCGACCCGGTCCGGGACACGCAAGGAACGGGTAAGCACCGGGCGCTCGAGATCTTCGACCAGAAGCAGGCAGAACCTGACGAGTGGCGAACGGGCGGTGAGCCGGCTCCGGGCGTAGGCACTGGTAGTTTGTACGCCGCACAACTCCAGCCCGAGGCCGATGCTGGCGCGGCGGCGCGAGACGTCGTCCTGGAGATAACCATAAAGCCGCTCGAAGCGCGCGTCGACGTCCGGCGCCATGGCGATCAGGAGTAACTCGACGTCGATCTCGGCCAGTTCGAACCGGCGCGCGAGCTGCCTCAGGCGCAGCTCGGCCCCAGCGGACTCAGCCGTATCGGCCTGGCGCTCTGCTTCTAGACGCGCGGTAGCAGCAGCCTGGTTCGGAGCCGGCGGGGCGTCATTTCGCGCCAGAAGTCTCTCGACCTGTAGCGGCGAGACATAGAGGCCCCTGAAGCGATCGTCCGTATCCGGGTCGACTGCTTTACGCCGTGCGACGGCGGCTCGCACCCGCGACTCGATGAGTTCCAGGCGGCGCAGCACGTGGGCAAGAGACGCGTCGGCCTGCGGCGCGAGTACCTGAGAGCCGATTGGGTTCACGTCTTAACTGCGTTCGATGCCGCGCATCTTGAAGATGCGGCCCGGCTGGTTCTCTTTGCCGGAGGTAACCGCCTCTTCCTGGCTGGCGGGTGTTGCCGGTTCGACCGGTTCTCCGGGCTTGAGCCGCCCCGAGCGCCTGGTGGTTTCCGGGCCGGATGGACCCACCGGCCTGGCGGCCGCGATCCGCGCCTCGGCGGCGCGGCGGCCTTTAGCCGCACGGGCTGCCGGGCTGGCCAGCGTTTCGCTCTCCGCATCCGGTCTCGCGATCGTGAACTTCGGCTCCTCGAGTACGGGCGGTCCGGCCGCCTGGCTGGTACGGATTTCGATCGGCGCGTTCACGACCAGGTCAAGTGACGGCTTCAACTCGCCGCCCAGCGCCGACCAGACATCAGAGATCGACCTGTCCTGGGGGGGTGGCAAAGCAATGCTGAGGGTGATCTTTCCCCGGGTGTCGAGCAAGGAGCCCGAAAGCACGTCGGCCGGCATCGTCTGGTTGCGCAAAAAGCAAGACAAGAGACCCGAGAGCAATCGATGCTCGTCCTCTGGACGTTGGGTCCAGGCCGTCACCAGGTAGGAAAGTTTGAACCGACGGGGCGGCGGCCGGCGCTCGACGATCATGCCGTCCTGGCCACGGATGTCTTCCCACATGACCTCGCGCTGCTCCACATCCTCGCGAATGTCGTAGAGATAGAGATCGACCGTCGGCGTGTTGCGCCGCGAGGACCAGTCTTTGTTGGGCGCGTCGAAGGCTACGTCCGCCTTCGACCCATTTAGTGCATCGCGCTTGACGAGGGCGCGCAGGGACTCATCCACGTCCTGGATCATTGGTTACTAGACTTGCGCGCCACATCGGGCGCAACAAGTCGCCGCGGGGCAGTCGTTGGGGTCAACCTGCTGCCTGATGGGGCAAGCTCAGGCGCAACTGGGGGTCCGTTCGGGCAGACGCACTTTCCCGTTCACTGGCCCCGATGACTCTTGTTCGAACTCGCGTCAAATGCGACGCTCGGCGGGTTCCTACGGCAAATCAACCAGGAGGAAGAATCGCCCATGCCCAATTACCTGTCGCCCGGCGTTTACGTAGAGGAGGTCGAGGCCGGATCGCGTCCCATTGAAGGCGTCGGGACCTCGACGGCGGCCTTCGTCGGCCTCGCCGAGAAAGGTCCGGTCAACCAGCCGACGTTGGTTACCAACTGGAGCCAGTACGCGCAGACGTTCGGCGGATTCATGGAGGGCTCGTACCTCGCGCATTCGATTTATGGGTACTTCCTGAACGGCGGCGGATCTTGCTACGTCGTTCGCATCGGCGCCGATGGCCACGCGCCGGCGGCACAGGCCGAACTGCCCAGCGCCAAGGACAAAGCCCTCGCCGGCTATCGCGTCCTGGCCCTCGATAGCGGCCAGCCTGGAAACGATATTTCGGTTGAAGTCGCCGAAGCCTCGGCACCGACCGACGACACCTTCAAGCTGATCGTAACTCGCGGTAAGGATCGCGAAGAGTACGACAACGTGAGCAGCCGCAAGGGCAAGAACAACGTGATCACGGCCGTGAAAGCAGCGTCGAAGCTGATCCAGCTCGAGGAGATCGGGACCGCCGGCGCACTGGAAAAGGTCCCCGCCCCGGGCAAGGTTACGCTTCAAGGCGGCGGTGCCACCATGCCGGCGCGCGTCACTCCGGATGAGTACGTCGGCAATTCGTCTGACAGGACGGGCTTTGCCGGTCTCGAGGCTGTCGACACCGTCACCATGCTTTGCGTACCGGACCTGATGGCGGCATACCAGCGCGGGATGATCGACGGCGAGCAGGTCAAGGCCGTGCAACTGGCCATGATCGCCCACTGCGAGCTGATGGGTGATCGGGTCGCCATCCTCGATGCGCCACCCGGACTCAACGCGCAGCAGGTCCGTGAATGGCGCGTCGACAAGGCGGGCTACGACTCCAAGTACGCAACGCTCTACTGGCCCTGGGTCAAGGTCTTCGATCCTCTCGCCGGCCAGGCGAACTTCGTTCCCCCGAGCGGCCACATGGCTGGCATCTGGGCGCGCAGCGATGACGCGCGCGGCGTTCACAAAGCACCCGCCAACGAAGTCGTTCGCGGCGCCATTTCGCTCGAGCTCCAGGTCACCAAGCCGGAGCATGACCTGCTCAATCCCCAGGGTATCAACGTCATTCGCGCCTTCCCTGGTCGCGGCATCCGTGTTTGGGGCGCTCGCACCCTGTCGAGCGATCCGTCGTGGAGATATATCAATGTTCGGCGACTCTTCAACTACATCGAGGGGAGCATCCTGCTGGGCACCCAGTGGGTCGTCTTCGAGCCGAACGACATGAAGCTCTGGGAGCGCGTCAAGCGGACGATCAATTCGTTCCTGGTGCGGGTCTGGCGCGACGGCGCCCTCTTCGGCAGCAGCCCGGGGGAAGCCTTCTACGTCAAGTGCGACGGCGAGCTGAACACAGCAGAAACCATCGATGCCGGCCAGCTGATTGTTGAAATTGGCATCGCGCCGGTGAAGCCCGCGGAGTTCGTCGTCTTCAGGATCGCGCAGTTCTCTGGCGGCACGTCACTCACGGAATAAGGGAGACAGTCAATGCCCACAGGTCTACCGAACGTATCCAACAACGACGCGATCGCAGCGCGTAATTTCGCCATCGAAGTGGATGGCACCACGATCGCTCAGTTCACGGAACTCAGCGGCCTGACGTCGGAGATCGAAGTCACCGAACTGAAGGAAAACGGCCCGGATGGGAAGCTGATTATCAAAAAGATTCCTTCCAACCCGAAGCCGCCGACCATCACCTTGAAGCGCGCCAAGAACGTTTCGATGGAGCTTCACAAGTGGCACGACCTGGCCAGAAAAGGCAAGATCAAGGAAGCTCGCAAGAACGGTTCGATCATTCTGTATGACTTTGAGAACGGTGAGGTCGCCCGCTGGAACTTCGTCAACGCCTGGCCGTCCAAGCTGTCGATCAGCTCGCTGAAGGCCGGCTCGAACGATGTCGTGACCGAGGAAGCGACGATCGTGACGGAGTCCTGCGAGCGGGTGAAGTGAGCCCGACGTCCAACCTGGCGGAGGTCGATCGCACGACCTCCGCCAAACTTCACACCGAGTTCGGCTTCGTATTGCCACGCGGCTACGTGGATGACGCCGGAAATATCCATCGCGAGGGGGTCATGCGGCTCGCCACGGCGCGCGACGAGATCCTGCCGCAGAGGGATCCCCGGGTTCGGGAGAACGAGGCGTACCTGACGGTCCTGCTGCTTTCGCGCGTCGTCAGCCGGCTGGGCTCGGTGCCCCAGGTGACGTCTGGCACGATCGAAGGTCTCTTTGCCTCCGACCTGGCCTTCCTCCAGGATCTCTACCGGCGGATCAACCAGGAGGGGCACACCCAGGCGGCCGTTACCTGTCCCGATTGCAAGCACCAGTTCACTGTTGACATGGCAGGTGATCGCCTGGGGGGATCGTGACGTACGCGAGCGACCGTCTCTTCGAGGAGATCGCGTACGTGGCGTATCACCTGCATTGGCCGCTTGAGGAGATCCTCGACCTGGAGCACCCGGTGCGCCAGCGTTTCGTCGAGGAAGTGGCCAGTATCAACCGGCGGCTCAGCGAGGACCAGGAGAGCTAATTCATGTGGCCGTTCACGCGTAAGCCGCCGCCAGCCCCGAGCAAGGGTCCCGAACCGATGCCGGTACCCATGATGCGCGACGACTGGAAATTCCAGCCGCCGCTACAGAGGGCGATCGGCGAACACCCGCTGACGGCACCGGGCGACGCCTTTGCAGAGAACCTCGCGACGCATCAGGACCCATCGGTTGTCTCGCGAACCCTGGGTCACCACGTAAGCATCGACGCGCCGGCCGGCCTGCTACTCGCGATTGCGACACCGGCCACACGCCACGACGGACCGGCGATGGTGTCGCGGCCCCGGGTGCAGCGGCGCGCAGCGACCGCAAATACGACCGACCTGGAACTTCCGGAGGAGGCCGAGGACACGGCAGTCAGTCAGCCTGCGCCGGGCCTGCCATTGCGGGAACTGCCGATTGCCGCAGGGCCGCTCGAGGTCCAGCGCCTTACTACGATCGCTCCCGGTGCGGCACCGGTCCCGATCGGCCCGGGACGGAGCGTCCAGTCCGGACCGATCGAGATCCAGCGTTCCACCCCGGCAGCCTCAGACGATGAAGTAACCGGGTCGGCCCCGGCGATGATGGACGACGCGCAGGCTGCGATTCCGTCGCGCCGTACGCTCGGACAGTCGCGCCGCCTCGGCCTCGGCGCACCGCTGGCGCAGGTGCCGGCGACATCGATCCAGCGCGCGACTGAGCTTGCGCTGGCGAGCCCAGGTGGAGAGCCGCGTGCTTCAAAGGCGTCCGGAGAGGTGTCAAAGTCAACGACTGCGCCGGACCAGATGGACCCGAGCGAGCGACTGGATCACGCTCATAGCGTCGTCTCCAGCCCGATGCCTGCCGAGGTGAGTCTTACCCCGGCGGTCCAGCGAGCACTCGCTTTGCTGCTAGCGTCGCCAGTCAACCCCCGTCAGGAGACGCCGCAAATTGAGCACGAGGCCGCTGCGCCAGTGATCGACGACGCTGCCGCGCCCGACATTGCGGAAGCCCCCTCAGTGACGCAGCTCCAACGGCTCGAGCTTCCCCTCAGTCCGGCGAGTGCGGCGGCGGCCGTCACCGAGGCGACCGCCGAGCAGGCCCCTTCAGCGCATCGGGTGGCGGGGAGCGAAACGATGCGAACCGACCCCCCAGGCGAAACGGCCGGCCCGACCTCAGGGCCGCCCGCGCCCATCCAGCGCGCTATGGATCCGGGCAGTTCGGACCTGGGAGACAGGTCGCCTCGAACGGTCGACTTGCCCTTATTCCAACGCCGCGCCGCCGGCGGCATCCAGGCGTCGGACGAACTTGCAACCGCGGCACCCTCCTCGGCACGCGAGGCGTCGGTGGTAACAAGCCTGGCGGCCGGCCGGCCCGCGGGCGAGAGCGCTTCAGCTGCTGTATCGGTGTCACGAGTGCAGGCGCCGCGTGCCGGCTCCCGGGCCCCGGGCACGTTCGTTCAGCGCGCACCCGCTCAAGGAGACGACCAGGCGAACAGGGCGACGACGGCTGTGGACGCGGGCGCCGTCCACCTGGTCGTCAGTCCCCTGAGTACCGTAGCCCGGCTTTACCGAAGCCCGGATTTGGGCGCAGCAGATACGCCGCTCGCGACGGCGGAACACAGGCCGGCTGGAACTTTTCCGGCTCATCGCAACTCGACTCTGCAGCGGGTCGGCGCCGATTCCCCCGCGGAGCCCCAAAATATCCAGCCGTCGCCCCTCGGATCGGCGCGGGCCAACCAGCCATCAGAGTTGTTGCTGGCGCAGGCCAACCAGCCATCACAGCTGTCGCTGCCGCCGGCTACCCAATCGTCACCCCTGTCGCTGCCGCTGGCCCCGGTCGCGACCATGGCGTCGCTGCAGAGGGCCACCGCCAGCGCCCAGGCGGCAGCGCTTTTGCCGGCGATCGCAATACAGCGCGCCGACGCCGAGACGGCATTTTCCGGCAGGCAGGAAACCTTTTTTGCGCAGAGGGAAGTCCCGTCCGCGTCTTCGGCTGCGGCGCCGTCGACGCAGGGGCCAGCCGCCGCCGCGGAACCGGCCGCGAACGACGAGGCGATGGATGCGCTCGCCGGAAAGCTCTACGACCGCATTCGCAGCCGGCTCAAGTCAGAACTGCTAGTCGACCGGGAGCGCGCCGGACTCCTGACCGACCTTCGTTGAGGTAAAAATGCCAGATTTAGACACCGCGCAAAGCGTTCGATTCCGAGTCAAGATCGACGGGAGCAACGACCTCGGTGACTGGTCGAAGTGCGATGGCCTCTCGGTCGAGTACGACGTCTTCGAGTACAAGGAAGGCGGCGAGAACGGCTTTACCCATCGCATTCCGGGACGCGTCAAATACCAGAACGTCAAGCTGACGCGCCCGATCAACAAGAATTCCAAGCAGGTCGCGGACTGGATCTCCAGCCTCAAGCGCAACGTCCGCAGGCAAACCGCCGAGATCTCGGCACTCGATTCGCTCGGGCATTCGATCGTGACCTGGAACCTGGAAGGCATCTACCCGGTCCGCTGGAGCGGGCCGAGCCTCGACATCGGCAACAACCAGGTCGCGATGGAGACGCTGGAAATCGCCCACAACGGATTTCTGGAGGGATGAACAATGCCTGATTCAGGGTCCGGCCGAATGGTCAAGGCTCGTCTCGAGCAGGAAAGCGGCGGAAAGAGCCTTAAGTTCGCCTTCAATCCATCCGAGTATTCCGTGAAGAAATCCGCTACCTGGAACACCGCCGGACGAAGCATGAACACCAAGTCGGGGGCGAAGCCTAACTACGTCAGCAGCAACCCCCAGAGTGTGAACCTTCAAATCTTTTTCGATGACTGGGAAAGCGGTGAGGAGGACGTGGTCAAGGGCGTCGAGCAACTGCTCGATTGGTGCACGCCGACCAGGGACTCGATGGGGAGCAAGCCCCAGCCACCGGTTTTGAAACTCGTGTGGGGCAGCAATCAGCACCTGGCGGGCCACAAGTTCTACCTCGAATCTGTCAGCGCAAAGTACACGATGTTCCGCCCCGATGGAACGCCGGTACGGGCGACTGCCGATATCAGTCTCAAGGAGGTCCCCGACGATCTCGGCCCGCAGAACCCGACGTCGGGCTCGATTCACGCGCGACGGACCCACCTGATCTCGGATGGTGACAGCCTGCAGTCGATCGCCAGCGCCGAGTACGGCAATCCGAATCTCTGGCGCGGCCTGGCGTCTTTCAACGAAATTGATGACCCCTTCAGGCTTGTGCTGGGCAGCCGCATCCTGCTGCCAAGCGCCGAAGAAGCGGCGGAGAGGCTCAAGTAGTGTCGCAGCCCTATCACGTCTGGCCTGATGTCGAGCTGGACGGCTCACCTCTGTCGAGCCAGACGGAGTCGCTCCTGGAGCAGGTCGTGGTCGATCACCACCAGCATCTGCCAGGAATGTTCGCCATCACCTTTCACGACCCCAGCCGCGATGTTCTGACTCAACTGGGTGTTCATATCGGATCGACCGTGACGATCAAGGTCACGCCTCCGGGAAGCAGCTCGCCCGAGACGCTGATCAAGGGCGAGGTCACCGCCTTCGAAGCGGAATATGACGCCACCAGCCTGCGCACAGTGCTGCGCGGCTACGACCTATCGCACAGGTTGCATCGCGGTCGCCGGACGGAGACGTACAAGAACGTCACGGACTCGGACATTGCGCGAACCGTCGCCAACCGAGCCAGCCTGCCGATCGGTCAGATCGACAGCACCAGTGGGACATTCGACCACGTCTCCCAGGCCAATCTCTCCGACTGGGACTTTCTCAAGTCCCGCGCTCGAGAGATCGGCTACGAGCTCGCCATGGATGACGGTAAGTTCCAGTTTCGCCAGCCCGTCCAGGCATCAAACGCGCCCCAGACCGGTGATTTCCAGAACCACACGGACCCTCTGCAACTGGTCTTTGGCGATGACCTGATCGAGTTCAGGCCACGCGTCACCTCAGCCGAACAGGTGAGCACGGTCAAGGTCCGGGGCTGGGACCCGGCCGCAAAGCAAGCCGTCATCGGCTCGGCCAACGCGGGCACGGTGGCGACTGCCGGCGTCCACGACAATTCGGCCAGCCTGGCGGGGACGTTCGGCAGCCCCACGTTTACGACCGTGACGCGTCCCCTGGGACAGCAGGCGCAGGTCGACACCGCAGCGGCGTCGATCGCCGAGATGATCTCGAGCGCCGTCGCGGAGGCGGATGGAACCGCGCACGGCAACCCCAGGCTCAAGGCCGGCAAGGCAGTGAGCATCGGAGTCGTTGGCACTCAGTTCGGCGGCCAGTACACCCTCAGTGGAACCCGGCACGTATTCGGACCGCAGGGATATCGGACTCATTTCGCCATCAGCGGCCGCCAGGACCGATCGCTACTTGGGCTCGCATCCCTCGGGTCATCCAATGGCAGCAACTCGGCCGGCGGCCATCCGATCAACGGTGTCGTCGTAGCGCTGGTGACGGACAACAACGACCCGAACAATCTTGCCCGCGTCAAGCTCAAGTTTCCATGGCTGGACGACAGCTACGAGTCGGACTGGGCCAGGATCACCCAGCTTGGCGCCGGGCCGAACAGCGGCGCCCTCTTCGTTCCCGAAGTAAACGACGAAGTCCTGGTCGCTTTCGAGTTCGGCGATATCCGGCGGCCCTACGTCGTGGGTTCGCTCTACAACGGCCAGGACACGCCAAACCTGGGTAGCGGCCTTTTCGACAATGGCAAAGTAAAGCGCCGCGGCTTCGTCTCCCGCAAGGGCCACCAGTTCCTCTTCTTTGACGACCCGGGTAAGTCCGGCGTCGCCTTTATCAGCAGCGACGGGAAGCTGAAGATCTCGCTCAACGAGACCAACTCCGAGATACACATCTCTTCGCAGGGCAAGATCCACCTCGAGTGCCAGCAGGATATGACGCTGGAGTCGCAGGGCAACCTGAAGCTGTCAGCGCAGCAGGGCATCAGCCTGGAGGCGCAGACCAACCTGGATCTCAAGGGTGGCGCCGGAGCGACGCTCGACGGCGGGCCCCAGCTGCAGGTCAAAGCAAGCGGTCAGCTGGCGGTTACCGGTTCGATGGTCGATATCAATAACGGCGCGCTGCAGGTGATGTGATGGTGATCTCATGCCGTTCCTGATCCAGGTCGGCGCCCAGGTGATGTGCGCGCATGGCGGTCAGGCTCAGGCCACCGTCCCATATCCCAGAGTTCTTCTGGGTGGCCAGCCGGCCGTGCAGCAGGCGGCGCCATGGATGATCGCGGGCTGCGCCTTCCCTCCCCCGCCGGCCGGCAACGGGCCGTGCCTGACGGCGATGTGGACCACCGGTACCACAAAGGTGATCGGCGGCGGCATGCCCCTCCTGTTCCAGAGCAGCCAGGCGCAGTGCATCCCCACGGGGACACCGGCGATGGTGGTTATGACCCAGATGAAGGTCCAGGCCCTATGAGCGAAGAATTCATCGGTTCCGGCTGGGCCTTTCCGATGCGGACCGATGCAACCGGCCGGATCGCGCTGGTCTCACGCGAGAAAGAGATCGAGGAAAGCATGAGACTCATACTCGGAACCGCTATCGGGGAGCGACCGATGCGGCCCGAGTTTGGCTGCGAGATTCACGACTATGTCTTTGACAGCGCCGACTCCGAGACGGCGGCCCGGGTGGCCGCGGCCGTGCGCTCATCGCTTCGTCGCTGGGAACCCCGCATCGACGTACGCGACGTCATCGTCAGCTTCGACGTGGCCGACTCGAGCGTGATCTACATCGATATTCGCTACGCCGTGGGCGAGACCAACGACCCACGGAATCTCGTCTTCCCCTTCTACGTGATCCCGGCCGAAACGAACTAATTTCTATTCCAGGAGTGTGAGCATGGCGCTACCGGTCCCCAATCTCGACGACCGTCGCTTCCAGGACCTGGTCGACGACGCCAAGCGCCTTGTTCAACAGCGCTGCCCGGAGTGGACCGACCACAACGTCTCGGATCCGGGGGTCACCCTGATCGAGACCTTCGCCTGGATGACAGACCAGGTTCTCTACCGAGTGAACCGGATTCCCGAACGAAACTATGTGAAGTTCCTGGAACTGATTGGTGTCCGGCTCTTTCCACCCACTGCGGCGCGCGCCCTGATCACGTTCTGGCTGGCGGGCCCGCAGCCGACGACGGTCCACATCCGGCCGGGCACACAGGTTGCGACGGTTCGCACCGAAACCGACGAGGCGATCGTCTTCACGACGCTGGGCGATCTACCCATCGTTCCCTGCTCGCTGCTCCGGATCGCATCGAAATTGGGCGCTGACCGAGACCTGACCGACCACACCGACGCACTCGAGGCGCGGACACAGTTCTTCTGCTTCGACAAGGTGCCGAAGCCCGACGACGTACTCTTGATCGGGCTCACCGAGGCTGTCCCTTCCTGTGCTGTGACCCTGCGCTTGAAGTGTGACATCGAAGGCGTCGGTGTCGATCCCGAGAATCCACCATTGATTTGGGAGTCGTGGGATGGCTACGGCTGGACCGCTTGCGAGGTCGATCGCGATGGCACCGGGGGTCTCAACCGCGATGGCGACCTCGTGCTCCACGTCCCGAAGAGCCATACGGTCTCCGTGATCTCCGGGCAGCGTGCCGGTTGGCTTCGTGCCCGGGTCCTCAAGCCCGAAGCGGACCAACCGACCTACAGCGCATCGCCAATCATCAAAGGGGCCACCGCCTTTACGACCGGCGGCACCACTGAGTCGGTGAACGCCGAGTTGATCGAGAACGAGATCCTGGGCGTCGCCGAAGGGGTGCCAGGACAACGCCTGGCCCTCAAGCATCGACCGGTGGTGCCGGGTGGCTCGGCCGCCGTTCTTGAAGTAAGTGGCATCGATGGTTGGGAAGATTGGAAACAGGTCCAGGACTTCGTCGACAGCAAGCCTGGGGACACGCACTTCATGCTCGATGCGGTGGCGGGCGAGGTTCTGCTCGGCCCGGGCGTGCGCGAGCCCGACGGCGCGCTGCGGAATTACGGCGCCGTCCCGCCCAAGGGATCGCGCCTGCGGCTGCGCTCTTACCTGATCGGCGGCGGCCGCCGCGGCAACGTCGCACGCAACTCCATCACCGTGCTCAAGTCGTCGATCCCCTACGTGTCCAAGGTCCAGAACCGGCGAGCCGCCGAGGGTGGCGTGGACGGCGAGGAGATCGAGAACGCCAAGGTGCGCGGACCGATCGTGCTGCGTACGCGCGATCGCGCCGTGACCATGGAGGACTACGAGCACCTGGCGAAGGAAGCGGCCCCCGAAGTTGCGCGCGTTCGGTGCGTGACCGCTGGGGACGGGGCCGATGCCGGCGGAGTTCGGATTCTCGTCGTACCGGCAGCGGGAAGCAGCAGCGGGCGGCTTCGCTTCGAACAGCTCCTACCGGCGGAAGAAACCCTGCAGCGGATCGGCCGGCGCCTCGATGAGGCCCGCGTCATCGGAACGAGGGTCCTGGTCGAACCGCCCGTCTATCGCGGTGTGACCGTTGTGGCAAAGCTGAAGCCTCGCCCGAGCGCGAACCCGACCCGGCTCCAGGCCGACGCCCTGGAAGCGCTTTACGAGTACTTTCATCCCATCAGCGGCGGCCCAGATCGCAACGGCTGGCCCTTCGGACGCCCGGTGCACGTCGGCGAGGTCTACTCTGTGCTGCAGGCGCTCCGTGGAACGGAGCTGGTCGAAGACGCCCGCCTTTTCGGGGCCGACCCGACCACGGGCCAGCGTGGCCAGGCGGTGCAGCGGCTGCAGATCGAGCCACATGCGCTGGTGTTTTCCTACGAGCACCAGGTGCTCGTCGAGGGCGCATGATCGCCGCGCCACCGGCAGAGAGCAAGCGCGGTCTGCTCAGCTCGCTGGCGTCGCCGCATCCACTGGGCCAGTACCTGCCCTCGCTTTACCAGGAGGATGACTTCGCCCAGCGCTTTTTGTCGGCCTTTGACGCGGCGCTGGCGCCGATCTTCTCCACGCTCGACAACCTCAATGCCTACATGGATCCCTGGCTCGCGCCGGAGGATTTCCTCGACTGGTTAGCGTCCTGGTTCGGGCTGGTGCTCGACGAAGCCTGGTCGGTCGAACGCCGACGGGCGCTGGTTGCGAATGCCTTCGACTTCTACCGCATGCGGGGCACTTCCCGAGGACTCAAGGCCCACGTAGAGGTCTTTACCGGCGGGACGGTGGAGGTAGTCGATACCGGCGGTCTAGCCACCTCGACCACTGCCGGCGCGCCATTTCCCGGGTCGCCGAACTTCGCAGTGCTGGTGAGAGTGCAGGTGGACGATCCTGCCGCCGTCAACATGGTTCGACTCGAGGCGCTGGTCATGGCGGCAAAACCCGCCCACCTTACGCACCGGATCCAGGTCGTCAAGCGGGCAGCTGTCAAAGATGCAGTGGAGGTGACTTCCGGTTGATCGTCTGTAAGCAATGCGGCCACCATAACGAGGACAACGACACATTCTGCGGCTCGTGCGGCAAATTCCTGGAGTGGACCGGCGAGCGGGTTGCGGTCGCGGAGCCCGAACCGGAGCCTATCCCGGTCGCCGCCCCTGAACCGGAGCCCGTCCGCCATGGACTGATCGACCGGGTCAGGCAGGCAGTCGGTATGGAGGAGACCACACCTCCGCCCGCGGCTGAGCCCGCTCCGCCGCCGGCGCCAGCACCAGTAGCGGCCGCCGCGGTACCCGCCGCTTCGTCCCCCGTCGCAGCGCCGTCAACACCGCTGCGTCCGGTGCCGGTCAACTCCGCGTTCGCGCCGGCAAAAGCGCCGGAGCCGGTTCTTGCCGGCGCCGACGCCCGGCCGCCCGCGCCGGCAGTCGCTGCCCCGCCAGTCCTCGACAATGAGCCGCTATCACGACGCCCGACGAGCGTTGCTCCGACGATCGCTCGCCCACGATCCGCGCCTAGAACCACCGAGCAGCCGACCCGCCGGCATCCAGGTGACCTGATCTGTGGACAGTGCGGCGAAGGCAACGAACCAACCCGGCATTTCTGCCGTCGCTGCGGCAGTGAGCTGTCGGAGGCGATCGCGGTGCAGCTGCCATGGTACAGGCGATTCCTGAATCGCATCTTCGGCAGCCGCCAGCGCGAGGCCGGCTGGCGCCCCGACCGCGTCGGCGGTCCCAATGTCACGGGCATGTTCGTTCGCGTACTGCGGCTCGTGATCGCCGCCGTGCTCGTGGTTGGCGTACTCGCCTTCTTGCTGGTGCCGCCCTTTCACAGGCTGGTGGTGAACCGCATGACAGCGGCGGCAACAACGGTGCGCAAGGCCGTGCATCCTTACTATGACCCGGTGCATCCCATCGGAGCGAGCGCAACGACGTCCATCCCGGGTCACCTTCCGAGCCTGGCTATCGATACGTTCGCCAATACATACTGGGCCGCCAGCGCCGCGGACAAGGCACCGGTGCTGGTACTGCGCTTCAGCGGGCCGGTCGACCTGGCGGAGATCGGCTTCACCTCGGGCGCCAGCGGCACGGCGCCACAGGACCAGTTCCTGGCGCAGCCTCGACCGCACCAGCTGCACCTGGTCTTTTCCAACGGCTACGCGACTGATGTGACCCTGGCCGACAGCCCAAAAGCACAGTTCAGCCCGATCGATGCCCAGCAGGTGACGTCCGTGGAGATCCATGTCACGTCGGTCTGGGCACCAGCGGGCGCCGCGCCATCATCGGTGGCTATCACGGAAGTCGAGTTCCGGGTAAAAGACTAGCGGGCGGTGGCGCTGAGGCCCAGCTCCTCCAACACGCGGGCGTAATCGCGGCGAGCGCGGCTGGCGGCTACCGAGTCGCCCGCCCGGTCTCGCGCTTCGATCAGCAGGCGCCATAGCGGATCGTGCAGCCGGTCGATCCAGAGCCCGGTCGAGCACGCCTGGGCCGCACCCGCCGGGTCGTTGCGTTTCATCAGGAGCTCGGCCAGGCTCTGAGCAGCCTCGAGCGCGTTGGCACGATAGCGCTCGCGGACCTCGATCACCCACTCGGCCGGTCCATCCTCGGCGAGTAAGTCGCCGCCGTAGAGATCCAGCGTCTGACGGAAGTAGCCGAGGGCGGCATCGAGCTCGCCACGAAGCCGCGCGACTCGCCCCGCGGCCAGGGCTCGTGAGAACTGCAGCAGGTCGACATCGGCGTCGACCGGCAGGACCAGGCGGTAGGCATCGCCCTCGCGCAGCAGGAACGACGATCCCCCGCGCGTGACACCTGGTTCAAGCAGCTGGCGCAGGGAAGAGACCGCGACATGCAGGTTGCGGCTGCCGGTTTCGCCGTCGGCATCGGGCCAGAAGGCCAGTTGCAGCACCTCGCGATGCACGGCGTTTCCGGCGTGCACGGCGAGCAGACGCAGAACCGCGCGGGCGCGCGGCTTGATAGAGGACAGATCGACCGGGCGGCCCGTGATCGCGATCGCGAAGCCGCCGAAGCACCGGATCGTAAGCGACGGGATCGGCCGACCGGGATTGATCTGGATCACGTTGTCGGCGGGGGGCAGTGAAATTGCGAAGGAGGCGATCCGGCACTCGTCCTGGACGGCTGAGGCAAGTCTCAGGTACTCGTGGGATCGCTCCGGCTCGATCTCGGCAAGAGCGAGGTAAGGAAAGTAACGCGCCCCGGGTGTGCCGCTGTAACGGGCAAGGTTCTCCGCCTGCAAAGCCGCCTCCCGGGCCTCGGCGGCACCCATGCGCGTCAGGGCGAGCGAGAGCAGCGAGCGAGACCAGGCCTCGAGGACGCCGGCGCCGAGCTGGCGGAACAGGTCGGTGGCAGGCTCGAGGATGCCGACCGCGTTCTCACCGGCGTAGACAGCAGCCCAGCCCTGCATCAACGCAACCAGTGCGCTCCCCCAGCGGTCTCCTTCCCGATCGCAGAGATCGCGGATCGCCTCCGCTTCGGCCATGCTTCCCGCCCTCTGCGTCAGCACGATTGCCGCACGGGCGAGGCGGGCGAGCCAGCCCAGTCCGATCGCTTCCGCACCGTCGGCAGCCTGTTCGACGTCAAAGACGCCCTGGAGATCTCCGGCCATCAGCGCCGCGACACCGGACCAGAGCCGGGCGGCCGTGGCCAGCGCCGCGGTCGCATCCGGGCTTTCCGCCGCCGCATTCAGGTAGCGCCTCGCCTGGTCCATCTGACCGGCGAGCAGGCAAACGATGCCACAGGTCAGCTTGCCGGTTGCCTCGGGCAACTGCCCGGCCATCTGCTTGGCACCCAATGGGTCGTGGGCAACCGCCCGACGAAGCACTCCAGCCCAGTCCGTTCCGGGCATCGGGCTCGGCTCCATCCATCCGGCCAGGGCCTTGCGCTCGGTCTGGCAGATCAGCCCGGCCTCGGTCGAGCCAAACGATTTTTCTGCCCGGTGATAGGCGTCGATCGCCTCGCGCCAGCGCCCCTCGGCGCGGTGCCGCCGGGCGCTTCCCAGCATCAGCCATGGATCCTGGCGAAGTAAGGCGGGCGGAAGCGCGTCGATCCAGGTGTCCGAACCCTCGAGAAGCTCGCCGCCCTGGTGGCGCAGAAGGCGATCCACGGCTTCCCAGTCCTCGCCTCGTGAGTACGCCTGCACCGCTTCCGGGAATGCACCGGTCTTCTCCAGGAGTAAACCGGCACGCCGGTAGGTCGTCCGGGCCTGGAGCTCGCCCAGCTCTTCCACCAGTACCTGCTCCAGGTGAGAGCGAAGCACCTCGTGATAGCGGTAGCCGCCGTGGTCGTCCGTGACCGACGTGAATATCTGGCGCCGCTCCAGTTCCGCCAGCAACTGGTCGCTGCCGCTGCGTTCCAAAAAGGCGTCACAGATCGGACCGCTTAACCGGCCGAGCACGCAGCTGTGCACCAGGAAACGACGAAGCTCGGGAGGCAACTGGTCGAGTACGTTTCGCGTCAGGTACTCACGCGTGAGGCGGGAGCGCACACCGAGGGCCTTGAGAACGCGTCGACGCTCGTTGGCCGGTTTGCCGTGCGTGGCCAGGTGAAAAAGTTGAAGTCCAGCCGCCCACCCCTCGGTTCGACGGGCGAGCTCAGCGAGCTCTTCAGGTGGAAGCGGCTCGCGGTAGAAGTCGCGGAAGAGGCGTTCGACCTCCCAGGAACGAAAACGTAAATCCTCTGTGCCTATCTCGAGCAACGCGCCTGAAACTCTGAGTCGCGAAAGGTTGAAGGCGGGCAGCGCCCGGGAGCCGATCAGGAACGTGATGCTTGGTGGCGCGTAGTCGATCAAGCGCTCCAGGGTGAGCTCCGCCGGGCTGTCCTCGAGCGTGTGCAGGTCGTCGATAATCAGCAAGGCTCGCGGCCCAGGCCAGCTTTCGAGCGCGCGGGCGGCGCTTTCAACCGATGTCCAGCCGCGCGGCAGGTTACCCAGAGCCCCGACCAGAGCGGTTTCCAGGTGGTTGAGAAATGTGCTGGTCTTGGCATCCCAGCTCTCGGCGCGATACCAGGCAACCGGAACATTGGCGGAGGCGGCGAATCGACTCAGCAGCGTGCTTTTGCCGGAGCCGGCGGGCGCAACCACGAGGCCGACCCGGTACTGCCAGATCCGCTCCAGGAGGGCGTCAACCCGCTCACGCGCGAGCGAATGCACCGGCGGCACGGCCACCTTCGCGGCCACCACGGCCATGGACCCCTCGTTCGCCACCTGGCCTCCCCTCGTCCAGTTGGTCCCGCTCGGATCTGAGCGCAGGCTTCGCCATGGCGGCGCCGCCTGTGTCTACCCCTTACAAGTCCTGCTTTTTACCTGCCCGCCCGGTCGATACTTCGCCAGAGTACTCGGCGTTTTCTATTTGTCAATATTGTTGTCGCACACTGTCGCCGAGTGCACCGTCCGTCCGAAGACGCTCACGTAGCGTAACCGAAATGACATCGCTGCGATGGATGGCGCCAATTGATGGCGTCCGGGATGTCATGAGACAAGACAAAGACATTAGCGCCCCCTGCAGGATTCGAACCTGCGGCCTAGTGCTTAGAAGGCACCCGCTCTGGTCCACTGAGCTAAGGGGGCGGCGTCGCGGATTATAGGTACTTACTCACGCGTTGCCCTGGCAAGGGCGCTCGACTCGCGCCATCCCTGACCCTCGAGCAGGATGACGGCAATCAGGATCAGCGCCCCGCCGGCGTACTGCAAGGGGCTACCCGTCTCCCCCAGCACGACGACGGCAAGCAACACCGTGCTGACCGGTTCGAAGGTGCTCAAGATGGCGGCCCGCGATGCGCCCACCAGTCGCAGGCCCAGTATGAAGGTAAGTATCGGCACGGCCGTACCGATGACCGCGAAGCTCGACAGCAATAAAGCTCGTGGTGCTGTCCACTCGATGCCAAGCTGGCCGGTGGCCAGCGCGTAACCGCTCCAGACGGCGGCCGCCGACGTCATGATCAAGGCGGTACTGGGCAGGGGCGGCAGCCCGGGCAGCAGCCGGCTGCCAAAGAGAATGTATCCGGTGTAAAACGCGGCCGATCCAAGACCCAGGAAGATTCCGACCAGCGGCGCCGCGTGAAGCTGGACGTCGATGACGAGCAACGTCCCGAGGAACGCGATAGCAACTGCGCCCAGTTTAATCCAGCCGAGCTTCTCGCCAAAGAGCAGCGCGGCAAGCAGAGTGACAACGACTGGATACGTGTACAGAAGTAACGCGTTCGTCGACGCGGGGATGAAGTGCAGCGCACCGAAGTAACTGGCCGATTGCCCCACGTAACCTGCCCCGCCCATTATCACGAGCCCGAAGATCGACCGCCGGGGCAACCTGTACTGGCGTAGGCCAAATGCGACAAGCCAGAGCAGGAGCGCGGCGAGCGTGAAACGATAGCTCAGTAACTGCGGTGTGCTCAGACCAAGTCGATAAGCGAGCTTGCCAAAGATCCCGAGGCTACCGAAGCAACACGCTGAGCCGACGATCAGCACCACCCCGAGCATGCGTCGATCGCTTGTAGCTGGCACCACGCGATTTTACGAACAGGCTGGCGAAGGTTAGTGAGTCAGGCCCTTCAAGTATGGGACGTGGTTCGGCACGAAGTTCTCATTGATCGCAGAGCCGCCGCCCAGTGTTAGGGTCCAGGCGATCACCTGGTTCAGGCTCGAGGTACTGCCGCCACTATTGATCTGCATGTTGTCGGCGGGCCCGTAGATGGTGCCCTGGATGTTGTAAGTCCCGCCCCCGGTGATCCGCACCACATTGGACCCCAGTGGTGACGTGGAGCAGACCGATTGCCAGGTCGGCAATTCCTCGACATAAATGCTGACGTTGAAGTACTTCGCAGATGCTGAGAGGTTCAGGGTGGAACCTGACGCGGTGCTCAGCAAGTTCCGGGAGCAGTTGGTGCTGCCAGAGGAATTCGCCGGCTGGATCTCCAGGATTGCACCTTGATCGAATGAGCCCCACGAGGTCAAGGTGGTGCCTGCCCCGCAAGGGTTGGTCACCGGGTAGCTATCGCCCGAGTTGAAGGTCCTCAATGTCCCGGAGATATCAACGTCGGCAGCGACGTGGTAGACGCCCGGGTACAGGATGTAGGTACCCGTGGCGGATATCCGGTTCGTGTACTGACCCGGGCAGAGGATCGTATTGCCGCCAAGGATTGTTGACGTCGGATTGGTCACGTTGGGCGCCGGCGGCTCCGGGTAGCCCGGGTCCGGCAGGGCGCTGCTTGGGACCTTCCAACTCGAAGGCGCCGTTTGATTGCAGAAGGTCTGGCCGTTGACCCTGCCGCCATCGGCTGCAGTCTCAGCAACCGCCCAGAGATCGCCCGAGGTTCCCGGACCAGCCGTGCTCGCCGGCGGGCCGGCGCTGCAAGGACTGAAATATATGTTGCCCGAGCCGGGGTCGATGCTGGCATTCGAGAAGATGCCGCCCCGATCCAGTGGATTGCCGCCTCCAGGGCCGGTCAGGTTTAACGCCGTACCGGCCGAGGTCATCTGCAGGTTCGAGTAGGTGGGCACAGCGCCGGATTGCAACAACACGATCGCATAGGGCAGGTTCTCGTTCTGAGCAGTGGCCTGCACCTGCAGTTGAAGTGTCGAGGCGAAGCCGTGGATCGGCGCGACCACAACCGGGTGAGTGTGCTGCAGTGTCACCTGGTAGTCGTAGGTACTTGCCTGCACGGTCAGCTGGTAGTTGGGGCTGATCGACCACGGACTGCCGCCGCCTGGCGTGTTGGTTGGCACGACGCCGGCTGTCGAGATCCCCAGGTTCTTTGCCAGGGTGCTGAGCGCCTGGTTGTGCATCGAGGCGTAGTTGGGGGGCGTCGAGGTCCAGAGGTTTTCGGCCGCAGCCAGCGCCGCCGAATCGGCGGCATTCTGCAACTGGCGACGCTCCAGGTAGATGCCGCCACCGTCGAGTGCCAGGGCGAGGATCGCCGTCAGGACAAGTACGGATGCGGCCACCAGCACAATTGCCTGGCCGGACTTCCTGCGTTTGACGAACCCATGCATCAGTACTCCGTCGTCATCGTGCTGGCGACTGTCAGAGTGACGGAGGCCGAACCTAAAAACTGCTGGACGATGGGGGTCAAGGGCTGAAAGTTATAGATAACCTTGATCGTGAGCGGGTAGTGGCCCGCGTAGGCCGGGTTGACCGCGGCGCAGGAGCCGGTCGCGCCGGCGGGCACCTGGCCCGCTGGGGCGTCAACCGTGGCCGAGTTTGACGATCCGGAAACAATGTAGATAACGCCGGTGTTCGGGCCCCCCGCGGCCGGGGTTGACGGTGGCCAGGCGGTTCCCGAGTAGGCACCGTTCACGCAGGTTGCCGGAGCGAGCGAGAGCCCGACGGCATTCCGCTTGACCGCCGTTACGACATCGGCGTTGGTCATCCGTGTGTTCCCGGTGAGGCTTGCCTGCCGAGCGCCCTCGCGCACCGCGGATGAAAGGGTGGCATAAACGTAAGCAGCGCGGCCAAAGTCGATGACCGAGACCAGCATCATGATCAGAATGGGCGCGATCAGCGCCATCTCGACCAGCGACTGGCCCCGCGTGCGCCGCCGTCTCATTGCTGCCCCTGGATCATCATGGTGGTGGTCGCCTGGATGTGAACATTGCCCGACAGGTTTTCGATCAAGGGCGTCGCCGGGCTGAAGTTGTAGAGGATCGTCACGCGCAAGGTCTGTCCGGCCGCGCCGCTGGCCCGGGTGTCGTCCTCAGCGAAGCAGGCGAATACGTATCCCGTATTGGCCTGCGTCGGGTAATAGGCGTCGGCATAAGGTGGGCCGGACTGGCAGTTGACCGGCGAGAAGGCCGGGCTGGGCTCGACCAGGGTCAGGTCGGCAGCCTCGTTGCGAGCCGCCGTAATCACAGCCGCGTGCGTTGCAGCGGCGTTACCCCCGGCTGGGTCGTAGGAGGACCCGAAGCGAGCGCCCTCGCGGGCCGCGTTCGTAACCTCTATTGAGTAGTAGAAAACCCGCCCCAGGTCGGTGCTGCCAAGTACCAGCAGGCACAGGATCGGGAACAGCAGGGCCGTCTCGACGATCGCCTGGCCGGCTCTGGCACGCCGCGAGCGACACTTGGGCACGATAGGCCAAAGCATGCTCCGCTGAACTCCCGTTGAGTTCCGGTCGTTGGGACCATTCACCATGGCCATACGACGACAAAAACGTTACGACGGGCGTTATCTTGGTCAGTCGGTGAACTGGCGGGCGGGAGCCAGGTGCTGCTCCGGGCCGAGCAGGGGTAGGTAGAGACTCAGGATCAGCGCCGAGAGGCCGATGATGAAGGCGGCCAGCACGATCGAGATCCCGGGATCCTTGTTGATCGTCAGGTCCGTGTATTGCTTCAGCCCGGTGAAGGTCAGGCGGTAGCCATCGGGAGTTGTAACGGTGTCACCCAGGCGGAGCGCGCCACGCCAGCGAAGGTCCATGTTGCCGGTGTCGAGGGTGAAGACGTTCTGCGGCTGGTTGAGATGCAGATCGCCACGGAAGAGCCGGACCAGGAGCAGGGGCGTCTTGAGTTGCGGCGTGCCGGGGGAGATCGCCTGGTTCTGGATCCGTGGATCGGGCATGAAGATCGCGGTGGCGCCCAGCTGCTGATCACCCGGTCCGGCCGATGGCGCCTTGATGACACCGTTGGCGAGCTGCGGGTCCCCGACGAAGATGGTAGGACCGTCGGCCACGACCCTGCCATCGGGCGTCTCGATCTTGAGGGTCGGCGCCCAGCCGTAGCCAGCCTGGTAGAGCTTGACGCCGCGGTACTCGAGGTAGTGATTCACCTGGATGCTCTTGCTCTCCACCAGCCGGCCGTTGTCGAAGATGCGGACCCGTGAGGTGAAGTCCTTGGGCGCTCCGCTCGGCCAGTAGAGTGCGCGGAAACTGTCGATCTTGACCTCGAAGTTGGCGTGCGGGCCGCTGAGGACCCCCTCGCTCAGGTTGTCGTAGTTGGCCCGCGCCTCGACGAAGCTGTCGCCTTCCACAACAGCGGCGTTGCCTACGAACCCGCCCGCCTTGCCGAGCAGCACACCGATCAGCAAGAGAAAGAAGCTGGCATGAAAGATGATGCTCGCGATTTCCGCAAACAACGCGCGGTTGCGCTGACCCTGGACGGCGAAGCGCCGCCAGGCTGCCGGTACCCGGATGAACATGCTGGCGCCGATCGAAACGTACATGAGCGCGGCCGTGATGATGAAGGGCCAGGAGCTGAAGATGTCGAAGAGGCCGAGACGCGCCAGCCAGGGCGCGCTGTACGGGTGGCGCAGAACGAAGCCCATGACACCCTGCGGCTGCTGCGGAATCTGCGGGAGAAGGGTCCCGACGGTCGCCAGCAGCGCCAGGATGGCGAGCAGGATGATGGCCGTGCGCATCTTGCGCAACTCGCGCCAGGCGCGAAAGAGAACGCCCAGCGGCGTAATGCGAGGACGCCTGGGCGGGCTCAGTGTCTCCCGAACCGGAGCCGGGGCGAGCACGCTACAAGTGTAGGGAGGCGGCCCGGTTCGCCCAGTCGAGCACGAAGCTCGGAAAGAAGCCGAGCAGCAAGGTGCCCGCGGCGGAAACCGCCAGCACGGTGCCCATCGAGGTTCCAACCCGCTGACGCTCGACCGCTCCTTCGGGCGGCGCTGCCAGCATAACGACGATCAGCCGCAGGTAGTAATAGAAGGAGACGATCGTCATGACGATCGCGACGGCAAGCGGCAACCAGATCTGGGCATCGACGAGGGCGCGGAAGACGAAGAGCTTGGCGAAGAACCCCACCGTGGGTGGGATGCCCGCCAGCGAGAGCATGAAGATCGTCATCACCGTGGCCAGGAACGGTCGCCGATGGAAGAGGCCGCGCCAGTAGTTGATGTCCGCCGTCTCCTCCCCCGCCGCACCGACCGAGGTGACGACGGCAAAAGCGCCGAAGTTCATCACCGCGTAGGCGGCGACGTAGAAGAGGGTTGCGCCGAACCCCTGGGTGGTGCCGGGCAGGATGCCGAGCAGGATGAAGCCGGCGTGCGCGATCCCGGAGTAGGCCAGCATCCGTTTCAGGTTGTCCTGGGTGATCGCGACCAGGTTGCCGACTATCAGGGAGAGAATCGCAATCACCGAGAGCGGGACGTACCAACGGGTTGAGATAGCCGGGAAGGCGGAAATGAATACTCGCCCGATCGCGGCGAAGGCCGCCGACTTGGTGGCGACCGACATGAATGTGGTCACGATCGTGGGGGCGCCCTCGTAGACGTCAGGGGTCCACATGTGGAAAGGCGCGGCCGAGGCTTTGAAGGCGAGCCCGATCGCGAGGAAGCCGATGCCAAGCAGCAGCAGGACGTTGCCTGAGGCGCTGGCAGTGGCGAAGGCGGCGATGCCGCGAAGCGTGGTACTGCCGGTGGCGCCGTAGATCAGCGCCATGCCGTAGAGGAGGAAGCCGGTGGCGAAGCCGCCGAGCAACAGGTATTTCAGCGCCGATTCCTGGGAGCGTAACTGCGCCCGGGCGAAACCGCAGAGCACGTAGAGGCAGATGGACAACAGCTCGATCCCCAGGAAGATGGTCATCAGGCTGGTGGCCGCCGCCAGCAGCATCATTCCAAGCGTGGCGCCGAGCAGCAGGATGTAGTACTCCCCGTAGTCGAGCCGGAGGGCCTTGAGGTAACGCGGCGAGATGATCGCGGTGAAGATCGTCACGGCAATCAGAACTACGTTCATGAACGCCGCGAGGCTGTCGCCGGTGATGGTGCCGGCAAAGGCGGAACGGTTCTGGCCCCAGAGTGGAATGTTGGCGAGCAGTGCCCCGATCAGGCCGATAACAGTGACCGCGGCCAGGATGCTGCGCCGATTGGCCGGCACGAAGAGCTCGAGCAGGAGCACCACGATCGCGGTGCCGGTCACCACCAGCTCCGGAAGAATCGCTGTGTAGTCGATGCCGATGCCGTTGAGGTCGATCGCAGCAGCGAGCATCACCGGGTCAGCACCGGGAGCGCCTTGACGGTCGCCTCGACGGCAGCTGGAAAGAAGGCAGGTGTGACGCCGATCAGAACCATCAAGGCAAGCAGCGGCGCGAGCACTCCGACGTCGGAGCCACGCAGTTCCCCGAAGCCGGTGGGCTCAACCGGTCCGCCCTGGAACGAGCCCTGGTACATGCGCAGGACGTACCAGGCGGCGAGAATCACGCCGATCCCGGCCGCGACCGCCAGTGGAACGAAGGCGTTCCAGGCGCCCAGCATGATCAGGAACTCGCCGACGAAGCCGTTGAGGCCGGGCAGTCCGAGCGCTGCCAGCGACACCAGCAGGAAGAGGGCGGCGAAGAGCGGCGTGCCGGTCGCCAGTCCGCGGAGCTGGCTCCGCTCCCGCGTCCCGGAGCGGCGCTCGATCATGGCAACGATCAGGAAGAGCGCGGCGATGATGACGCCGTGGTTGACCATCTGCACCAGGGCGCCCTCGATGCCCAGCAGGTTGCCGGTGAAGATGCCCAGGCCGATGAAACCGAGATGGCTCATGGAGGCGTAGGCCACCAGCCGCTTGAGGTCGGTCTGAGTCAGCGCCATGAAGGCGCCGTAGAGAATGCCGATGGTGGCAAGCAGGGCAAAGAAGGGGGAGAGCGCGTGCGCGGCGCTGGGAAAGAGGGCCAGGTTGAAGCGAATGAAGCCGTAGGCTCCCAGCTTCGAGACCAGCCCGGCAAAGACGATCACGACCGGCAACGG
>Ga0102924_1001195_pt1 | contig 30541 bp, 26 predicted proteins | sample PaiPotPPM11metaG_FD_80116 | JGI IMG/M metagenome (GOLD analysis project Ga0102924, IMG submission 80116) | Iron sulfur acid spring bacterial and archeal communities from Banff, Canada, to study Microbial Dark Matter (Phase II) - Paint Pots PPM... ... | reverse complement strand
CTTCCGCCTCGCTACCCTCCCCCGCGAGCGGGAGAGGGTAGCGAGGCGGAAGCGTCCGAGCGCCTCGATCTGGCCGTGCGTCCGCGCCGCAATCGCCGCGCCGAATGGGCCCGGCGCATGGTGCGCGAGACGGTGCTCACCACCGACGACCTGATCTGGCCGCTGTTCCTGGTCGATGGCAGCAAGATCCGCGCCGGTGTCGATTCGATGCCCGACGTGGAACGGCTGTCGGTCGACGAAGCCGTGCGTGCCGCCGAACGGGCCGCCAAGCTCACGATCCCGTGCTTGGCACTGTTTCCCTATACCGAGCCCGGCCGGCGCGACGATGCCGGCTCGGAAGCGCTCAACCCGGACAACCTCATCTGCCGGGCCATCCGCGCGATCAAAAAAGAGGTGCCGGAAATCGGCGTGCTCTGCGACGTGGCGCTCGACCCCTATACCAGCCACGGCCATGACGGGCTTCTGCGCGACGGCATAATCCTCAACGACGAAACGGTAGCGGTTTTGGTGCGGCAGGCCTTGGTCGAAGCCGAAGCGGGTTGCGATATCATCGCACCCTCCGACATGATGGACGGCCGCGTCGGCGCCATCCGCTCCGGCCTCGATGCGGCCGGCTATTTTGACGTCCAGATCATGGCCTATGCGGCCAAATACGCGTCCGCCTTCTACGGCCCGTTCCGCGACGCGGTCGGCTCCAGCGCCACGCTGATCGGCGACAAACGCACCTACCAGATGGACCCGGCCAACACCGACGAGGCGCTCCGCGAAGTCGAGCTCGACATCGCCGAGGGCGCCGACATGGTCATGGTGAAGCCGGGTCTGCCCTATCTCGACATTCTCCAGCGGGTAAAAAACGCCTTCGCCATGCCCACCTTCGCCTACCAAGTCTCCGGGGAATATGCGATGATTATGGCTGCCGCCGGAAATGGCTGGCTCGACGGCGACAAGGCCATGATGGAGAGCCTGATCGCGTTTAAGCGCGCCGGTGCGGACGGGGTGTTGACTTACTTCGCGGCGAGGGTCGCGGAAAAATTGAACAAGGGCGGCTGACAAACCGCCCCCGCCCGGGATGCGATATCGAGGCGGATGTGATGCGTGAGTATGACGACGAGAATATCCGGCTCTACACGCCGGTCTTGCAACGGGTCATCATACTGCTGGCGGTGATCATCGCCGTGCCAGTGGTCATGTGGACCATTACCACCATGATCCGCACCTATATCGCGCCAGCCAAGGCGCCGACCTTCCAACGGATCACAGACAGCCAGCCGGCGGATACCGCGTCCGCTGCCGCGCAGGCGGTCCCGGCGCCGGCCGCCACGGCCGAGCAAGCCCAGCCTGCCGCGCCGTCGGCTCAGCTTGCCGATTCCGGAGCAACAGCCTCCGACGCGCATACAACGCTTCTGACAATCAAGAAGCCGGCCGACCAACCAGCCGCTGCCCCAACAACGCCCGCAGCCGCGCCCCAAATCGCGACCGCCGTCGGGCCTCCGAGTGCTCCCACTCCGGCCGCCCCAGCGACCGCTGCCAAAACGGCGGCAGCACAGTCAGGCCCGGCCGCTTCCGCCCAACCAGCCGCTGCGCCCGTCCCGGCATCCGCCGCCCCGGCAGCGGTCGCGCCAGCGCCACCGACCGGCACAATGCAAGTTTCCGTCAGCAGCCCGGTCAATGCTGCGGCTCAGCCGGGATCGTCGAACAATCTTATCTGGCCCAATCCCAATACCAAGGCGCTTCCGGCCGTAGGAGCGAGCGCCGACGCAACGAATAATCCGGCGCCAAGCGCGCCGAAAGTCGCCGCGGCGCAACCGTCGCCTTCAAGCGATGCCGCGAGCGAAGCCATGCCTCCCGGCGCGCCGATTTCCGGGCGGGTGCCGCTGCCGCCGCATCGGCCGATGCTCTTTGCCATGGTGCAGACGGCCATACCGTTGCCAAAGCCGCGCCCCGCGGACGCTCCCGCGGCCGCGTCGAGCACCCCGACCGAGGCGCCGGCCCCGAGCTACGATCCGAGCATGGCGCCGGGGCATTATTAGGCGGCGGTCTCGATTTCACTCCAGCGCCGCGCCGCCTTCCAGCCGCACCGGCTGATAGCCCTCGTCGCGCAGCGCGCGAAAAATCTCCTCGGCATGGGCGCCGTCGCGCGTCTCCATGGTGATGTCGAGCTTGGCGCCCTTGGCCGGCACGTCGAGGAACAGGCGGTGATGATCGACGCCGAGAATATTGGCGCCGAGCTCGCCGAGCCGGCTGGCGATGTGGCCCAATATCCCGGGCCGGTCGGGAATGGTGAGGCGGAACGACACGATGCGGTCGCCGCGCTCCAATTCGCGCACCATGATGGAGGCGAGGATGCGCGGATCGATATTGCCGCCGCACAGGACCAAGCCGACCTTGCGTCCGGCAAAGCGCTCAGGCTCGGCCAGCATGGCGGCAAGACCGGCGGCGCCGGCGCCTTCGGCCATGGTCTTCTGCAAAGTGAGAAAGGCGTTGACCGCGCGCTCGATCAGCGGCTCGTCGACGAGAGCGATGTCGGCAACGAGTTCGCGCACGACCGGCAAAGTCAGGGCGCCCGCTTTGCTCACGGCGATACCCTCGGCAAGCGTGGCGCCGCCGCACGGCCGCTCGCCGCGATGGATCGCGTTCCACATCGACGGATAAAGCGCGCATTCGACGCCGACGATCTCGATCGACGGTTTTACCGCACGCGCGGCAATCGCATTGCCGGCGATCAGTCCGCCGCCGCCGATCGGGATGACCATCGCTTCGATATCCGGCACCTCCTCCAGCATTTCCAGCGCAATGGTGCCTTGCCCGGCGATGATGTGCGGATCGTCGAAAGGATGCACCCAGACCAGATTGCGTTCCGCGGCGATCACCTCGGCGCGCGCTTGGGCGTCCGCAAGCGTCTCGCCGTCGAGCACGACCGCAGCGCCCAGCGCTTCGGTTGCCTTGACCTTCACGAACGGCGTCGTCACCGGCATGACGATGGTCGCGGGGATCGCCAGCCGCCGGGCGTGATAGGCCACGGCTTGCGCGTGATTACCGGCCGACATGGCGATCACGCCGCGGGCGCGCTCGGCGGCATCGAGGGCGGCGAGTTTTACGCAGGCGCCGCGCTCCTTGAATGAATTGGTGACCTGCAAATTCTCGTATTTGACGTAAATCTCGGCGCCAGTCAGCGCCGACAGCGGCGGTGCCGCCAGCACCGGCGTGCGCAGCACATGGCCGGCGATGGTGCGCCGGGCGGCCTCGATATCGGCAAGCGTGACCTTCACCGGACTTGTCCTGGTTGCGCTGACGGTCGTTGTTGGGTCATGGCCGCGGCATTATAATGCCAAATCGATCATGACAGATTCTGGTCCCACATCCGCAACAAGCTCAGGTCCTGGACGGATCGGCGTTTCGCTCGATATCAAGCCACATGCCTACGATCCGCTGACCAACCCGGAGCTGTTCGAGGGCGTGCTAGCCCGCCGCATCGTTGCCTTCATCATCGATGTCGTCATCATCGCCATCCCGCTGATCGTGGGCTGGATGTTCATCTTCGTGTTCGGCCTGGTCACGTTCGGACTGGGCTGGGCGCTGTTCTGGCTGATGTCGCCCGGTTCGGTGATCTGGGCGCTGGTTTATTACGGGGTCACGCTCGGCGGCCAGGCCTCGGCCACGATCGGGATGCGCGCCATGGAAATCGAAATGCGCACCTGGTACGGCGCGCCGGCCTATTTCGTGCTCGGCGCGGTCCACGCCATCGTGTTTTGGATCAGCATCAGCGTGCTGACCCCCTTGATCCTGCTGCTCGGCTTTTTCAACGCCCGGCGGCGGCTCCTGCACGACATATTGGTGGGCACCGTCCTGATCAATAATGCAACGCGGGCGGCTTCGCTGCGGCAGCGCGCCCCCCGCTGACGCGGAAAACGGCCTTTGACGCCGGCCCCTTCAAGGGCGATGTTATGCGGCGGCCGGATTCGACGGCCGGACGCGACGCCATGCCGTAACCACCCGTGACCCAGCACTCGCGCGACACACCGCAATTCTACCTCACCGCTCCCTCGCCCTGCCCCTATCTGGCCGGCAAGGAGGAGCGAAAGGTCTTTACCCATCTCGTCGGCGAGCGCGCGCCGGAACTCAACAACATCCTGACCCAGGGCGGCTTCCGCCGCAGCCAATCCATCGCCTACCGGCCGGCCTGCGAGGGCTGCCGCGCTTGCGTCTCGGTACGCGTCGTCGTCAAGGATTTTCGCCCGACCCAGAGCATGCGCCGCATCACGCGGCGCAACGCCGACATCGGCAGCGAGATGCGGATCGCGGTGCCCACCTCCGAGCAATATGCGATCTTCCGCGCCTATCTCGATTCCCGGCACCGCGACGGCGGCATGGCCGATATGACGGTGCTCGACTACGCCATGATGGTCGAGGACAGCCACATCGAGACGCGCATCATCGAATATCGGCGCCGCGAGCCCCCTCCCTACCCTCCCCCGCGCGCGGGGGAGGGTAGGGAGGGGGCTAAGCCGGGCGGCGGCAATCTCGCCGCCATCGCCTTGACCGACGTGCTCGGCGACGGGCTGTCGATGGTCTATTCGTTCTTCGAGCCCGATGACGCGGCGCGCTCGCTCGGCACTTTCATGGTGCTCGACCACATCGCCCGCGCGCAACGCTTGGGCCTGGCTTACGTCTATCTCGGTTATTGGGTACGCGGCTCGCGCAAGATGGACTACAAGAGCCGCTTCCTGCCGCAGGAGCGGCTGATGCCGGACGGCTGGGCAAGAGTAGAGTAAATTATTGCAGTCATTGCCGATCGGAACGAACCTTCGGGAGCATTGCCATGCAGAAATACAGCTCAATCGTGTTCATCGCCGGCGTGCTGGTTTTCGGCCTATGCCGCGCACTCGCGCAAACGGCGCCGGCAACGACTGCCGACACCGCCAAAGGTAAAGCGCTTGTCGACGGCAAGGGCATGACGCTTTACGTGTTCGACCGCGACGCCGCCGGCGTCTCGAATTGCAACGACCAATGCGCCGCCAATTGGCCGCCGCTGATGGCATCCGCCGACGCCAAGCCATCCGGCCAATGGACCGTCATCACGCGAAAAGACGGCGGCAAACAATGGGCTTACAAAGGCAAACCCGTCTATGCCTTCAAGAAGGATACCAAGCCCGGCGATGCGAGCGGCGACGGCCTCAATAACGTCTGGCACATCGCCGCGCCGTAAACGTTGCTAAAGCGGCAGCTCGGCGAGCGTCTTCAACGCGTAGAACTGCACCGGTTCGTGCCGTCCCTTGACCGGCGCTTCATGCAATTCATGGCCGACGAGGCGCAGGCCGGCGGCCTCGGCGGCTTGGCGCGAAATAATGACGGCGCAGTCGTATTCCTTGGTCAGGCTCTCAAGCCGGGCGCAAGTATTGACGGTGTCGCCGATGGCGGTGAGGATTTGGGAGCGCGGCGGCCCCATCGCGCCGACGATGGCCTCGGCGTGGTGAATGCCGATGCCGATCCGCAATGGCTCCTTTAAGTCGGCGCGGAGCCGACGATTCAACTGATCGAGCCGGGCCAGCATTTCGCGCGCGCCGCGCACGGCGTCGGCCGCTCCGGCCGCCGGCTCGGCATAGAGACCATAGAGCGCCATCAGTCCGTCGCCGGTGAATTGCGAGTAATGTCCGCGTGTGGCGACGAGCGCCTGGGTCATCTCATGAAAAAACTGATTGAGAATGAAGAGGACGTCGTAAGGCAGCTTGGCCTCGCCCAGCGTGGTCGAGCCGCGCATATCGACGAAGACGACCGTGATCGGGCGCTCGCTGCCTTCGAGCCCGCCGCGCACGGCGCCGTCGGCGGCGCTGGCGTCGGCGGCCAATAACGGCATCACCGCGATGTCGGCGGTCGGACGGATCTGGCAGGCGAGCCGCATGCCGGATGTGGCACCGATGCGCGATAGCGCCTTGGCTTCCAAGCCGGACGGCTCGGGAAGCCGATCGAGCCCCCTGGTCACCAAAACGCGGCACGTCGTGCAGCGCGCCCGCCCGCCGCATACCGAGGCGTGCGCTATACCATGGGCGCGCAGCGTCTCGAGCACGGTGGCGCCGGGCAGGATCGGCACGCTGCGGCCGTTGGCATGCGACAGCGTCGGCGGCTTGCGCCGGCGATATTGCCAGGCGCGGACGCCGCGTCCGGCAAACGGCAGCAGCACCAAACCGAGATAAATACCCCAGCCGATATGCACCATCCGATCGACTTCGGCCGCCGTCTGCTCGGTCAGATTGGAATCGCCCAGCGACGAACCGGCGAAATCGGGATCGGCCTTGGCTTCGCGCAGCACTTGATTGCCGCCGGTGACGTAGCCGGCCAGCGCCAAGGTCGGCAGCAATAGCCCGAAGCCGAAGAACAACGGCCGCCAGTCCGGATACCAGCGCTTGGTGCGCAGCCAGTAATGAATGCCGATGCAGGCATGGGTCCATACCGTGACCACGGCGATCATCTGCACGGCGCCGAGCCACGGAAACATCACCCATTGAACGATAAAGACCGTGCTGTAGTAGCTGGTGACGTCGAGCAGTTCCTCGGCGATGCGTGTCGCGACAACGTGCGTCATCAACAGCACCGGGATGCACAGCCCGAGCGAGAGTTGCGTCCACTCCCAGCGGTTCAAGCGCAGCGAGCGTCGAATGTAGATCGACCACAAGGCGTTGCCGAAGTGGGTGAGAAATGCCGCTAGCAGAGTGCCGGTGCCGATCCAGGTCCGCCACGGATACATGAGAAAGTTACGCACCGCCTCGGCGTCTTCGAAAGACACCAGCAAAAGGCAATGTGCGGTCAGATGACAAATAACGAAGGCGAGCATGACGAGCGCACTCGTCAGCCGCAGCCGTGCCCGCCATTGCCGAAAATCCGGATTCATCCCGTGCCCCATGGCCAATCAGCTTGCTTTCGATTGACTGCTTAGAGCATGATCCGGAAAAGTGGACGCCGGTTTTCCGAAAAGATCATGCTCCATCAAAAAGGTATAGAGCGCAATCGATTCAGCTTGAAACGATTGCGCTCTAGAAGGGCGAAAAAGTCCCCGCCTTGCGTCAGTATAAGCGGCCGGCCGTGAAAATTCGCCGCGGCGACAGGCTCAGGCAATAGCGGCCGGTATTACGACTGGCCTTCGCTCTCGCCGCTCCCGCTCGCACGGCCGTCGCTATTGTCGAATTTGTTGGTCTTCGGAAAACCCTTCGGCGCCAGGCGGCCGGCATCGGCGCGATTGCCCCGCCAGTCGGCAAGTTCCTTGAGCGATAGATTGAAGGCGCGCCCGGCCGAGTCGGTCCAAGTCAGGCCCTTTTCTGCCTCGAAAGTCTTGATGTCGCAGAGGCCGCCGTCCTTGTGGCGCTGCAGCCGCACGCCGCGGCCGCGCGCCATGTCCGGCACCTGCTCGATCGGGAAGATCAGCATCTTGCGGTTGTCGCCGATCGCCGCGACAAGTTCCCCGTCGGCCGGCGCCACGGCGCACGCCGCGTCGGGCAATTTGACGTTGAGCACCTGCTTGCCCTTGCGCGTATTGGCGAGACACTCATCCTCGGCCACGACGAATCCCCTGCCCTGGCGGCTTGCGACGATGAGCTTGCGGCCGCCCTGATAACGGAACACCGAAACGACGTCCGCCTCCTGTTCAACGTCGATGAAGAGCCGGATCGGCTCGCCGTGGCCGCGACCGCCCGGCAGTTTCGCCGCTTCGATGGTGTAGAAGCGGCCGTCGCTAGCGAAGATCAGAAGCTTCGAGGTGGTTTCGGCAGAGAACGCGAGCTTAAGGCCGTCGTCGGCCTTAAACGCGAGCGTGGACAGATCCGCGACTTGGCCGCGCAGCGCGCGGATCCAGCCCTTCTCGGAAACGACCACGGTGATCGGCTCGCGCTCGACCAAGGCCTCCTCGATAGCCGCCTCATCGTGCTCCGGCGCTTGTGCAAAGCCGGTGCGGCGCTTGCCGAGCGGGGTCTTCGCTCCAAACTTGTCGCGAACGTCTTTGATTTCTTCCGCGATCTTCTTCCATTGCTGCTTTTCGGAACGGATCAGTTCCTCGATCGACTTCTTCTCCGCACCTAAATCCTTCTCCTCCCGGCGGATCTCCATTTCCTCGAGGCGGCGCAGGTTGCGCAGCCGCATATTGAGGATGGCGTCGGCCTGCACGTCGGACAGTTTGAACGTCTTCATCAGGACGGGCTTCGGCTCGTCCTCCCTGCGGATGATCTTGATGACCTTGTCGAGATTGAGATAGGCGACCAGATAGCCGCCCAAAACTTCGAGCCGATGCTCGATCTGGCTCAATCGGTAGCGCGAGCGGCGTAACAGGACGTCGCGGCGGTGGGCCAGCCATTCGCAGAGCGCCTCGGCAAGACCGAGCACTTTCGGAATGCGGCCCCGCACCAGCACGTTCATGTTGAGGGGCACCCGGCTTTCAAGCTCGGTGAGCTTGAACAAGCTCTCCATCAACAGCGCCGGGTCGACCGAGCGCGAGCGCGGCTCGAAGACGAGGCGCACATCCTCAGCCGACTCGTCGCGCATGTCGGCGAGGAACGGCAGCTTCTTTTCGTTGATCAGTTCGGCGATGCGCTCGACCAGGCGCATCTTTTGCACCTGCCAGGGAATTTCCGTGACCACGATCTGATAGGTGCCGCGCCCGGTGTCTTCCGTCTTCCAGCGCGCGCGCAGGCGGAACGAGCCGCGGCCGGTCGCGTAAGCCTCGGCGATGGCCGCCGGCGGATCGACGACGAGGCCGCCGGTCGGAAAATCCGGGCCCGGCACATATTTGAGCAGCGTTTTCGATCGCGCATTCGGCTGCTCGATGAGATAGAGCGCCGCGTCGCACAGCTCGGCGACGTTATGCGGCGGAATGGACGTCGCCATGCCAACCGCAATGCCTTGCGAGCCGTTGGCCAGCAAATTCGGGAATGCCGCAGGCAGCACGACCGGTTCTTGCGAAACGCCGTCGTAATTCGGCCGAAAATCGACAGCGTCCTCGTCGATGCCGTCGAGCAGGAGCCGCGCGACTTCGGTCAAGCGCGCTTCGGTATAGCGGTAGGCCGCGGCGTTATCGCCGTCGATATTGCCGAAATTACCCTGGCCGTCGACCAGCGGATAGCGCGAGGCAAAGTCCTGCGCCAGCCGCACCAGCGCGTCGTAGATCGCCTGATCGCCGTGCGGGTGGAAATTGCCCATCACGTCGCCGACGATCTTCGCCGACTTCTTGAATGCCGCGCCGGGATCGAGGTGCAAAAGCCGCATGCCGTAGAGGATGCGCCGGTGCACGGGTTTGAGCCCGTCGCGCGCATCCGGCAGCGCGCGATGCATGATGGTGGACAGCGCATAAGCGAGGTAGCGCTCCTCCAGCGCCTCGCGCAGCGGAATTTCCTGGATGCCGCTCGGCTCGGGGGGAATCACTTTCTTATTCATGGCGTAAAAGCGCTACCCCTGTTGGGGAGTCTGAACAAGGGACGCGAGTGCGGCGACGAAGCGGGCGCGGGCCTCCGGCACAGCCAGCCCGCGGGGAGCAAAGGCGTGGCGATCGAGAAAAAAGCCGGTCAGCGCAAAGGCATCGGCAAGCTCTTGCGCCGATGCCGGGCTGGTCTCCGTCTGCAGAAAGGCCGGCAGCCGCAACAGCTTGTCGCGATAGGCTTCGCCCGCGGCGCGCGACACGGCGCGGCCCGATCGCGGCGAGACGTAGATGAGATCGTCGGTCGTCCCCGTTGCGGCGCAGGATGAAAGATCGAGGCCAAAGCCCAGTTCCGCCAAAAAATTAAGCTCGAAGCGCGCAATCATCGGCGGCGCGCGGCGCGGGTCGTCGAGGCAGTTCAAGATCGCTTCGAGCGCGGCATAGATCGCCGCATGCGGCTCCCGCTCCGCCAGCAAGCGGCACAACGCCGCCAGATGCGTCACGCCGTGGACGGCATGCGCAGCCGACAGATAACCCGCCGCACGCAGCTCCAGTCCTTCCACCGTATAATGACCGAGATGCTCGTCGAGCCGCGCCCGCCAGGTCGCGCGCAGAGCATTGCCCGGCTGCAGCACCCCGCGCAAACGCGTGCCGGCGCCGCCGCGCACCAGGCCGAGATGCCGGCCGTGCTCGATCGTCAGCAATTCGAGGATGACGCTCGTTTCGCCGTGGCGCTTGACGCCGAGCACGATACCTTCATCGGTCCATTGCATGGGCTGTATTTAGTATGCCTGTCATCATCCGCGAAGGCGGATGGTCCGGTAAACGCCAAGCCAGCGATGATGACTGGATGCCCCGTCTTTGCGGAGCATGACAAGTCACTGCTTCGGGAATTCCAATCCCATCTCGCGGTAGCGCTCCGGATCGTCACCCCAGCCTTCGCGGACTTTGACATGAAGAAAGAGGTGCACCGGCTGCTCGATCGCGGCGGCGATGTCGGCGCGCGCCGCCGCGCCGATCGCCTTGATCGATTGGCCGCCCTTGCCGAGCACGATTTTGCGCTGGCTTTCGCGCTCAACATAAATCGTCTGCTCGATGCGCACCGAGCCGTCCTTCAATTCCTTCCAGACCTCGGTCTCCACCGTCGACTGGTAGGGCAATTCCTGGTGCAGGCGTAGATAGAGCTTCTCCCGCGTGATTTCGGCGGCCAGCTGGCGCAGCGGCGCATCCGAAATCTGATCCTCCGGATAAAGCCACGGCCCGGCCGGAACATGCGCGGCAAGGAAGTTCTTGAGCTCGACGATGCCGTCGCCCTTGAGCGCCGAGATCATGAAGGTCGCGGCGAAGGCCAAGCGCTCGTTGAGCTTTTGCGTCAAAGCCAGCAGCGCGGGCTTGGCGATAATGTCGACTTTGTTGAGCACGAGCACTTTGGGCGCGCGGACGTCGCCGAGCGCGCGCAAGATCGCCTCGTCGTCGTCCTTGATGCCCTTTTTGGCGTCGATCACGAGCGCGACCAGATCGGCATCCCGCGTCGAGCCCCAGGCGGTGCCGACCATGGCGCGGTCAAGCCGCCGCCGCGGCGAAAAAATTCCCGGCGTATCGACGAAGATCAGCTGCGCGGGACCTTCGATAGCAATGCCGCGCACCAGCGCGCGCGTGGTTTGCACTTTCGGCGTGACGATCGAGATTTTGGCGCCGACCAGGGCATTGAGCAGCGTCGATTTGCCGACGTTTGGCGCGCCGATCAGCGCCACGAAGCCGGCGCGTTTCTCGGGTTCGGCCGAGTCAGCCATTGCGTCGCGCGGGCCGCACGCCCTGGCGCGCCAGCATGGCGGCGGCCGCCGCCTGCTCCGCGGCGCGCTTGGATCGGGCAATGCCTTCGGTCGGCGCAAAGGGCGGGAGCTGCACCGCGACCCGGAATTCGGGATTGTGATCGGGACCGGAGCGCGCGACCTCGCGGTAGGTGGGGGTCGCCAGGCCGCGGGCCTGCGCCCATTCCTGCAGGATGGTTTTCGGGTCGCGCAACGGCTGCGCCGTGGCCCGCAGGCGCACCTCCCACAGCCGTTCGACCAATCCTTCAGCGGCCTTATAGCCGCCGTCGAGGTAGACGGCGCCGATCACCGCCTCGCAGACATCGGCGAGGATCGCCGGGCGGCTGCGGGCGCCCGCATTGGCCTCCGACGCGCCGACGCGAATGGCGGCGCCGAGATCGATCGCGCGCGCGACCTCGGCGCAGGTTTCCTTGCGCACCAGATCGGCGAGCCGCCGCGACAGCTCGCCTTCGTCGGCCTTCGGGAAGGTGCGATACAACATGTCGGAAATCACCAGGCCGAGGACGTGATCGCCGAGAAATTCGAGGCGCTGATAGCTGCTGGCGCGATTGCGGCCACCCTTGAGCGCCGAAATATGGGTCAGCGCGCTTTCGAGCATCTCGGCATGACTGAAGCGATAGCCGATACGCTCTTCCAGAGCCGTGGCGGCGCGTTTGCGGCGGCGTGCCGCTGTCTTCAGCTTGGGTTTTGGACCGTCGGTTTCCGCAGCCGCGACTGCCGCGACGGCGGCCTCCCCGGCCGGCGGTTCGCGAACGATGGCGGGCTTGGCTTTCTTTCGGCCACTCATCGTACCAGCGTGAACAGGCGGTTCCAGCGCACCGCCCAGGGCCAGCGCCACACCTCCCAGGCGTGGGTATCGTCGCGGATGGAGAAGAAAATGATTTGCGCCCGACCGATGAAATTCTCGAACGGCACGTAGCCGACCTGGCTGAGCACCCGGCTGTCGGTCGAGTTGTCGCGGTTGTCGCCCATCATGAAATAATGATCGGGCGGCACCGTATAGACCGGGGTGTTGTCGTAAAAACCGTTGTCGGTGAGATCGATGGTCGTATAGCTGACGCCGTTCGGCAGCGTCTCGCGATACCGTTTGACGCGCTGCACGACGCCGTCGTCGTCGGTGACGTAATCGTCGACCCGCTCGCGCTTGACCGGCGTGCCATTGATGTTGAGCACGCCATCGATCATCTGGATGCGGTCGCCGGGCAGGCCGATGACGCGCTTGATGTAATCGATCGAGTCGTCCTTCGGCAGCCGAAACACCGCGACGTCGCCGCGCTGCGGCGTCCAGCTCGAAGGGAGCCGTCCCGAAAACATATCCGGCGAGAACGGGAACGAGTAGTGCGTATAGCCGTAGGAATATTTTGAAACGAACAGATAATCGCCGACCAACAGCGTCGGGATCATCGAACCGGATGGAATATTGAAAGGCTGAAAAAGAAACGTCCTGATGACGACGGCGATAATCAGGGCATGGAACACCACGCGGACCGTCTCGGCGAAGCCACCCTCTTTACGCTTGGTTCCGGTCTGCACGCTCATCGCCTGTCGTCTCGCATTGCACGCGCCCCGCGACTTTGTAGCCTTTGGGGCACCCACAAAGCAATTGCGCGGGGAATTCGCCGCGGGCCGCGGCCAGGCTGTTTTATGGAGCAATCCCATGCAGTTACGGCCGACGCCGCGCACATGACGAAATTTTCATTGCCGCATCGGCACGTCAGTTTCAACGCCCGGAGCCGCGATCAGCCGCCTGCCGGAATCGCCGAGATGACGACAAAGGCATGCGCCATAGGCCCTTCGTCGGTAATCGTAACGTCAATGCGCGCCTCATATCCGGCGGGTGTGATTTTCTGCAGGCGGCGCATGGCGCCGCCGGTCAGCTCCATCGTCGGCCGCCCGCCCTGCAGGTTGACCACGCCCATATCGCGCCACCACACGCCGGCGCGCAGACCGGTTCCCAGCGCCTTGGCGCAGGCTTCCTTGGCGGCGAAGCGCTTGGCATAGGTTTCGATGCGGTTGCGCCGCTTGTCCGCTTTGGCCCGCTCGATGGGCGTAAATATGCGATCGAGGAAACGCTCGCCGTGGCGCTCGATCACCTTGGCGATGCGGCGGGCGTCGGTGATGTCGGAGCCGATGCCGAGAATCATGACCTGGTTCCGGTTCGCGATCTGCCGCGGTCCATGGCCGATCGCATCAGTCGCACCGCCGCGCCCAGACCGGCGAAGATCGCCTCGCCGATGAGGAAGTGGCCGATATTGAGCTCGACGATGTCGCCGAGCGCGGCGATATTTTCCGCCGTAACGAAATCGAGTCCATGGCCGGCATGGACTTCGAGGCCGGCGTTCTTGGCCTGCGCGGCGCCGCGCACAATACGATCGAACTCGACGGCGGCCGCCACCGTGTCGCCCGCCGCCAGCTTTTCGCACCAGGCGCCGGTGTGGATCTCGATGACCGGCGCGCCGATCGCGCTGGCGGCTTCGATCTGCGCTGGTTCGGCGGCGATAAAAAGCGAAACGCGGATGCCGGCCGCCGCCAACTGACCGACGGCCGTCCGCAACGCGTCGCGCTGGCCCGCGGCATCGAGACCGCCTTCGGTGGTGCGCTCGGCCCGCCGCTCCGGGACGATGCAGGCAGCATGGGGCTTAAGCTTGCAGGCAAAGCCGACCATCTCCGGCGTCGCCGCCATCTCGAGATTGAACGGCTTTGTGATGCGCTCCTTGAGGCGGACGATATCGTCGTCGGTGATGTGCCGGCGATCTTCGCGCAGATGCGCGGTGATGCCGTCGGCGCCGGCGGCGATCGCGACCTCGGCCGCCTTGACCGGATCGGGATGATGCCCGCCGCGCGCATTGCGCACGGTGGCGACGTGATCGACATTGACGCCGAGGCGGATGGGAGGAACCGGCATATCGGACGATCGCCTTTGTGTCGCGCCAACTCTTATCCGTTCACGCGCTCGGCATTAGCGACCACTTTCTTCGCCCGCAATTGCGAAATGATCGAAGTGAGGTGCTTCAGGTTATAGACTTCAAGATCGATGGTCAGTTCGGTGAAATCCGGTGACTGCCGGACCATTTTTATGTTGTCGATATTGCCGTCGTGCTCGGCGATCACTTGCGCGATCTGCGCCAGGGTACCGGGCGAGTTGACCGATTGCACCGCAAGCTGCGCCGGGAACCGCTGCGGCACCTTATCGTCGATGTCCCAGCGCACGTCGAGCCAGCGATCCGGTTCGTCCTCGAAAGCTTTTAGCGCTTCCGACTGGATCGGATAGATGGTGATGCCCTCCCCCGGCGTCATGATGCCGACGATGCGGTCGCCGGGAACAGCGCCGCCTTTGGGCGCAAACCGCACCGGCAGATCGCTGTTGATGCCGCGGATCGGGATTGCCGCGCCGTCGTCGCCGGCGGTCGGCACCTTGAACTTCAACGCTCTGGCGAATTTCAAGCCGAACCAGCCGCTTTCCGACTTTGCCAGGACCGGCGTGACGCGCTCGTCCTTGTAATCGGGATACATCGCGCGCGCGACATCGGAGGCCTTCATCTCGCCGCGGCCGACCGCCGACATCACGTCGTCGATCGAGGCGCGCGCCAGCCGCGGCAAAGCGCCTTCCAGCTTCTCGTCCGAATATTCGATCTTGGCGCGCTGGCACAGCCGTTCCACCATACGGCGGCCGAGCCCGGCATACTGGTTGCGCACGGCATCGCGTGTCGCCCGCCGGATCGCGTCGCGCGCCTTTCCCGTCACCACGATCGATTCCCAAGCGCTCGGCGGTGACGTCTGCGCCTTCGACGTCAAAATCTGCACTTCGTCGCCGTTCTGCAATGAAGAGCTGAGCGGTCCGATCTTGCCGTTGATCTTGGCGCCGATCGCCATATTGCCGACGTCGGTATGCACCGCGTAGGCGAAGTCGATCGGGGTCGCCCCGCGCGGCAGCGCAATCAGCTTGCCCTTTGGCGTGAAGCAAAACACCTGATCGTAGAAGAGCTCGAGTTTGGTGTGCTCCAAAAACTCTTCCGGGTCGGAACCTTCGGCGAGAAGCTCGATGGTGCGGCGCAGCCAGGCATAGGCGCTCGACTCCCGCGCCAGCATTTCCGTCGGCGATCCCCGTTCGTCCTTGTACAGCGCATGGGCGGCGATGCCGTATTCGGCGATTTGCTGCATATCGCGGGTGCGGATTTGCAGCTCGACGCGTTGCTTGCCCGGCCCGATCACGGTGGTGTGGATCGAGCGGTAATCGTTCTGCTTCGGCGTGGAGACGTAGTCCTTGAAGCGTCCCGGAACCACCGGCCAGGTCGTGTGCACGATGCCGACTGCCTGGTAGCACTCGGCGACGTTGCCGACGACGACGCGGAAGCCGAAAATATCGGATAGCTGCTCGAAGCCGACCGCTTTGCGCTCCATCTTGCGCCAGATCGAGTAAGCGCGCTTGCGCCGGCCGGTCACTTCGGCGGCGATGCCGCGATCGGCAAGTTTCTTGGTGAGCTGCTGCTCGATCTCGGTGATCCAGCCGCTCGAACGCGCGGCAAGCGTTTCGAGCCGCTCGGTGAGGACCTTGTAGGCGTCGGGATTGAGTTCGCGGAAGGCCAGGTCTTCCAGCTCCTCGCGCATCTCCTGCATGCCCATGCGGCCGGCCAGAGGGGCATAGATTTCGAGCGTCTCATCGGCGGTGCGACGGCGCGCTTCGGGCGGCTGATAGGCGAGCGTGCGCATATTGTGGAGCCGGTCGGCGAGCTTGATCAGCAGCACCCGCACGTCGTCGGCAATGGCGAGGAGGAGCTTGCGCAGATTCTCGGCCTGCTTGGCTTCCCGGGACACGAGTTCGAGCCGCTTCAATTTGGTCAGCCCCTCGACCAGGAGCCCGATTTCGCGCCCGAATAGGCGGTCGATCTCGACGCGGGTGGCGTCGGTATCCTCGATGGTGTCGTGCAGCAGCGCCGCCGCAATGGTGGCATCGTCGAGCTTCAGCTCGGTCAGAATCGCGGCGACTTCGAGGGGATGCGAGATGTAGGGGTCGCCCGAGGCCCGCTTCTGCTCGCCGTGCGCGCGCATGGCGTAGACATAGGCGCGGTTGAGCAGGTCCTCGTTGGCTTTGGGATTATATTGCTTGACCCGCTCGATCAGGTCGTACTGCCGCATCAGGCGTTTTCGTGCCTTCGGCGGCGGCGGGGCTTGCCCGTCCAGCGGCACCAGGGCGGGAGCGCGCGCCGCCGACATCCGAGGTCTCGGCTGGTTCTGCATCCGCGGCAGATCGATCGGCGAGCGCGCCATGACAGCCCTTCGGCGATGCTTTGGCGACCGGCTCCGGCGGCAGAGTCGGCCCAAAACCGATCACAAGGATATCATGGAGCGGCGCCCGCGCCACAAGACGCGAGGGCTGCGGTAGACGCACAATACGAGCAGTCGCGGCAAGGTCTGCCGGCGGCAAAGCCAATTTAGGTTAAAATAGCCTCACGAATGGCGGCGAAGCCGTGCGCAGGGCGCGGCTTATTCTTCCTCGTCCCCGACATCGGGCTCGGGCTGATTTTCCGGAGGCGTCAAGCCTTCGAGGCCCTTGAGCAGCTCTTCCTCGGACATGCGGTCGGTCGTGACGTCGGTATCGTCGGCGTCCACCCCGGTCCCCGGCGCCCCGATCAGCGGGACTGTCTCGGGTTCAGGCTCATCGACCTCGACATATTTCTGCAGGGAATGGACCAGCTCCTCCTTGAGGTCCTCCGGCGAAATGGCCTGTTCCGCGATCTCCCGCAACGCCACGACCGGGTTCTTGTCGTTGTCCCGCTCGACGGCGATCTGCGTGCCGGAGGCGATCATGCGTGCCCGATGGCTGGCCAACAGGACCAGATCAAACCGGTTTTCGACCTTGTCGATGCAATCTTCAACGGTGACGCGGGCCATTGAGCGAGGTTCCTATGGCAGTCGGGGGGTCCCGCAACGGGACGTTGTCCGCAATGTGGCGCTTAGGTATCGTTCCGAGCCGCCAAGCGCAAGGCCGATTTTTGCTTGGAATTTCCGCCCCCGGGGGCGACGAAATTGAAGTTCCTAGAGCTGGCGGCCAAATAGGCAACACAGTTAAGGCCCTGCCCCAGGCAAGGATAGCGACCTGGCACCCCTTTCATTCCAAAATTCGCGCAGTGGTGCAGCCTTGCGAAGTTCGGAATCGGAATGCCAGGGCGATATTTAACTTGGCGCAGGCACGCCGCTCTGTTACCGAAATTTCGGGAACCGCGTTACGGTGTTCCGAATCATACTATCGGAAATACCGCGACGGCGTGCCGCAAGTGTTTTCGCCACACTAAAGCTTGCCACGGCTCAATCTGGCGATAGTACTTCGGGGCGAGAATAGCTTCGACCGTCGAATGTTTCCGATGGCGAGAAACCTAGATTTAAAGCACGCCGGCATCGTCTAGTTCATTGCAGCCGATCCGGTTTCATCACGAGAGACAGTCACGAGAGAATCATGTCGGCACAGATCGAAAAAATCGCGTTATTCATTGATGGCGCCAATCTCTACGCTACGGCAAAATCGCTCGGCTTCGATATCGATTACAAGCGGCTGTTACGCGAATTCCAGTCGCGCGGCTATCTGGTGCGCGCATTCTACTACACCGCGGTGATCGAGGATCAGGAATATTCCTCGATCCGTCCGCTGATCGATTGGCTTGACTACAACGGCTACACCGTCGTCACCAAGGCGACCAAGGAGTTCGTCGATCAGACCGGCCGGCGCAAGGTCAAGGGCAATATGGACATCGAGCTTGCGGTCGACGCCATGGAACTCGCGCCGCATATCGATCAGATGGTTTTGTTCTCCGGCGACGGCGATTTCCGCTCGTTGGTCGAGGCGGTGCAGCGCCGCGGCGTGCGCGTCGTGGTCGTCTCGACGATTTCCACGCAGCCGCCGATGGTCGCCGACGAACTGCGTCGTCAGGCCGACCAGTTCGTCGACATCATCGAGCTGCAAAATAAGATTGGTCGCGATCCGGGAGAGCGGCCGGTGCGCGAGCCGAGGGACGCCCGCGAGCCGCGCGGCGAACCGCGCCATACTCCGCAATTTCTGCAGCGTAGTCCGACCGCGACGCGCGTCGAAGTCGAAGAGGACGAGTTCGAAGACGAATAGTCGCCGCGTTAGTCGCCAGCTTATTCGCCAAGTTCATTGCCGAGGATCGATCCAAGGACCAAGCCATGACGCGCCCGAGCGGGATGCCCGGCCGCGATTGCCCGCGCTGTCCGCGTCTGGTTTCCTTTCGCCACACCTGGCGTGAGCGCGAACCGCAATGGTTCAACGCGCCGGTTGATTCATTCGGTCCGCTTGACGCGCGCTTGCTCATTGTCGGCCTTGCCCCCGGGCTGCGCGGCGCCAACCGCACCGGGCGGCCGTTTACCGGCGACTATGCCGGCGATCTGCTCTACGCGACGCTTTTGCAATTCGGCTTCGCCCGCGGCGTCTATCAGGCGAGCGCCGACGACGGGCTTGAGCTCGTCGATTGCCGGATCACCAACGCCGTGCGTTGCGTGCCGCCGGAGAACAAGCCCACGCCGGACGAGATCGCCACCTGCCGCGATTTCCTGGCCGCCACCGTGAAGGAAATGCCGCGGCTTGCTGCGGTTCTGGCGCTCGGCCGCATCGCGCACGAGACCTTCGTCGTTACCAGCGGCGCGCGGCGATCGGAGTTTCCCTTCGGCCACGGCCGGGCGCACGCAATCGGCGCGCTGACTTTGTACGACAGCTATCACTGCTCGCGCTACAACACCAATACCGGCGTACTCACGCCGCAAATGTTTCGCGACGTGATTGCCCAGGCCCGCAAAACGCTCGATACGGCGAAGGCGTAGCAGCGTCACCCACCGCTGCACAGCCAGGCAATGACCTCCTCGGCGTTCTTATCGGGCGGAAAGACCGGATAGAACGCTTTGACGATCGCCCCGTCGTCGATGACGAGCGCCATGCGCTTAAACAGCGTCATGCCGGAGGTCGTAAACGTCGGCAGGCCGATGGCGCGTCCGAGCTTCAAGCCGGCGTCGGACAGCAGCGGGAACGGCAGGTGCAGCCGCTCGGCCGCCTCGCGCTGATAGGCGCTATCTTGCGTCGATAGGCCAAAGACATGGGCAACGCCGAGGGCGCTGAGCTCGGCAAAGTGATCGCGGAAACCGCATGACTGCGGCGTGCAGCCGCGCGCACCGGGGATATCGTCCCAGCCGGGCGGGGCATCGACGCCAGGCACGCCGGTGCGCGGATAGATATAGAGCACGGTACGGCCGTTGAGCTTCGACAGATTCACGGCAGGTCCGCTGGTGGACGCCAACGCGATATCCGGCAATGTCATGCCGGTCAGATGACGCGCGCCGCCGTCGTCCTGCGGGACCGGGATATCGGGCGGCAAAAAGGTCGGATCGTGGGCGCCCGCAGGCTCTCGCGCGTTCACGACTGGCCTGCCGCATACGACATGAATTCCATCAGCGAGCCGTCGGGATCGCGAAAATAAACGCTGGTGCCCGCCCCTTTGGCGCCGAAACGCCGCATCGGCCCGTTTTCGATGCGAATGCCGCAGCTTTGCAGATGGGCGATCGCGTCGGCGATCGGCCCCATCCATTCGAAGCACAGATCGCTATTGCCGGGCGCGACCGGAAGCCGCGCCACCTCCGCCGGTTTTACGCCCGGACCATGGACATTGAGCTGCTTGTCGCCGAACCGGTAGGCGTAGCCCGTGGGCCGCTCGACAAGCTCGGCCCCCAAGACGGTCGTATAAAACGCATTGGAGCGCTGCCAATCGGTGACGTGAATGACGCAATGGTCGAGCTTGCTCGGAACGGACATATCGACACCTCGTTTCGACGTCTCTTTGCGCTCACCCCTTTTGCCGCAACAGCCGGCCGCGCTCGCGTTCCCACGACCGCTTCTTTTCGGTGTCGCGCTTGTCATAAAGTTTTTTGCCGCGCGCCAGAGCGAGTTCGACCTTGGCGCGGCCTTTCTCGTTGAAATAGAGCTTTAGCGGCACCAGCGTCATGCCCTCGCGCTCCACCGCGCCAACGAGCTTGTTGATCTGGCGCTTGTGCAACAACAGCTTGCGCGGCCGCTTCGGCGTGTGATTGAAACGGTTCGCCTGTAAATATTCCGGAATATTTGAATTGATCAGCCAGATCTCGCCGCCGCGCGCATCGGCATAGGATTCCGCGATCGTGGCCTTGCCCTGGCGCAGCGATTTCACTTCGGTGCCGGTGAGCGCGACGCCCGCTTCGAACGTTTCGTCGATGAAATAATTGAATCGCGCCTTGCGGTTGTCGGCAACGACACGAAGCTTCCGTTCGGTTTTGGCGGCCACGACTCGGGTCCCGGGCTCAGCGGCTCTTCAGCAGGTCGCGAATTTCGGTCAGCAATTGCACTTCCGGCGATGGAGCGACCGGAGCCGCCGGCGGCGGCGGCGCCTCTTTGAGCCGGTTGATGCCCTTGATGGCCAAGAACAGCACCCAGGCGATGATCATGAAATTGATCACAAGAGTGACGAAATTACCCCAGGCCAGGACGGCGCCTTGCTTTTTGGCGTCAACGAGCGATGTTGCCGTCACTTTCGCCGACAGTGGGATGAAATAGTTGGAAAAATCGAGTCCGCCCGTGATGGCGCCGACGAGCGGCATGACGATGTCGTTGACCAGCGAGTTGACGATCGCCCCGAATGCCGCGCCGATGATAACGCCGACGGCAAGATCGACGACGCTGCCGCGCATGGCGAATTTCTTGAACTCTTCGAGCATTCGTCCCACCCTCTATCGATCGAATGCCGCCGATGCCGGTCGCGCAGCGAAATATCGCGCTCGCGAAAGCGGACGTCTTCAGTTGATCAGACCGGCATGTGTCATGGCCTGGCGCACGGCCGCCTGCGCCTTCTCGGTCGCCGGCACCATCGGCAGGCGCAACGCATTGGCGCATTTGCCGATGAGCGACAGCGCATATTTGATCGGCGCCGGGCTGGTGTCGACGAAGAGATTGACATGCAGCGGCGCCAGCTTGTCCTGCAATTTCAGGGCGGCGGCAAAATCGCCGCGCAAACACGCCGCCTGGAATTCGGCGCACAGCCGCGGCGCCACATTCGAGGTCACCGAGATGCAGCCATGGCCGCCGTGGGCCATGAATCCCAACGCGGTGATATCCTCGCCGGACAATTGATTGAAGTCCTCACCCATGGCCGCGCGTTGCTGCGAGACCCGCGCCATGTTCGCAGTGGCGTCCTTGACGCCGGCGATGTTCTTGAGCTCGTACAGCCGCTTCATGGTCTCGACCGACATGTCGATCACCGACCGGCCCGGGATGTTGTAGATGATAATGGGAATGCCAATGGCGTCGTTGATCGCCTTGTAGTGCGCGTAGAGCCCGTCCTGCGTCGGCTTGTTGTAATAGGGCGTGACCACGAGCACCGCATCGGCGCCGGCCTTTTCGGCGTGTTGGGCGAGATCGACCGCCTCCTTGGTCGAATTGGAGCCGGCACCGGCCACCACCGGCACCCGGCCGCGCGCTTGCTCGACGCACCATTCCACGACGTCGTTATGCTCGGCATGGGACAGCGTCGGGCTTTCGCCCGTGGTGCCGACCGGGACGAGCCCGTTGGTGCCCTCGGCGATCTGCCAATCGACCAGGTCGCGGAACGCTTTCTCGTCAACGGAACCGTTCTTGAACGGGGTGACCAGCGCGGTAAAGGAGCCTCGAAAGCTTGTCTTGGCAGACATGACACGATCCATGAAACGGCCGATGGCGCGGGCCATGCGGATGCCGCGGACACGGCTCCACCTGTGGAACCGGCCCCGCCGTCTTGCATAGATATCGGGTCATGACCGGGCTTGAAAGCCCCCAGCAGGGTGTCGGCCAGTATTTCACAGCGTCCTTTACAGGGTGGACAGTATTCCTTTTTGTAGCGAATCTGCCCCGCCGTATCCGCTAAACGGTGTGGGTCGACCATAAGAGGGCGTGGATTGGCAATCGTCAAAGAGATATTCCCGGATTTTGCCGCCGCGCTGGCCGCTTGCGGCCGGGCTATAACAATTCCGACATCGCGGAGGTTATCGCCTACAAGACCGCCCTTCCCGTCGACCATCGCCAGTTTGCACCCGAACAGGCGATCAATTCGATCTTGGCGGTTGGGATTACCGCGGCGGAAGTCGGCAACCGGCCCCGGACGGTAGTCGACTTCGGCGGCGGATGTGGCTTTCACTATTTTAGGGTCGTTCCGACAATTCGTACGCCATTGCGGTGGACCCTCTCGAAACTTTGACATCGCTGACGGCGCTGCGACCACGCTATTTCGGACTTCTCCGCTTGCCCGCCTGGGGTAAACCTCCGCTCGTTGGCCTGCAGACGTCGGCGTTGTCGGAGAACGGCATCGGTCCCATGCCACCGAATTTTCCCGACCGGATGATCACTTCTCCGGTCAGCTTCACGAATTTCGACGACGTCATGCGAGTTCTCGGCGAATACGAGATTGCGATGTCGACCGTTTCGCCAAGTTCAACATATGAGATTCGCGGTCAGCCGGTTCAGGCCCTTAGCGTGATCTTTCGCACAAAGGACAATGCCCCGGGCAGTTAGTGTGTTCGCAGGTGACATACATGTTCGGAACTCACACCTTAACGCGGTTGGGTATCGGTATTAGCCCTTTGCCAAGTCCAACGCGGAAAGAGGATGATAAACATCGTACTCGCGAAGAGTGCCGCTCAAATATCGACGAAAGCGATTTCTGCCCGTCCGATCATGATCGGTTGCTGAAATACCGCTCAACTTCCGCGCCAAATGTTTTGTCAGCGATCGCACGTTCTTCTGCCGTCAGCAAAGTCTCGTAGCTTTTGCGGTAACCCTTGTTGATGAAGCGATGACCTTGTCCGTAACCCGCGGCCAGGCTGTTGCGGAAAAAAATGCCGTCGAGCCTATTCTCAACTTCATTCGATTCCAGAGCGGCCATTGATTTCATTGAGCTGCGATCGATAGCCATGCGCTGCCGTTCCGCCGGGACCTGAGCGCCCATAAACTCGAGAATCGATTTCAACTCGCGTGCCGGATTGTCGACGAGGTTCTCATAGGACACAAGATGCACCGGGATGGTTATCTGGCCGAGCCAAGAACGGACATGCTGAATCCAGGACCCGAACGGAGGGTAATCGCCGCCTGTCATCAGCCAGCGCCGCACGTAACTGCGGAACGCCGGAGATTGCTTGTCACGCGCGGCGCCGTTGATCAGCCCACCGAAATCCCAGGCCGACATCATTACGTCGATCGGATGCCGGATGAGATAGACCGTCTTGCCGGTTAGACGGACCGCGGGTATGGCCGGATTGTAAGGAAAATGCGATTTGATGAGGCGCGGCGCATGCGGATCGCCGAACTGAGCGTTCGGATAGGCGTGAATGTCGAGTATGTATTTCCGCTCGAGATCGTGAATGTCGCGGTCATCAGCGAACAGACTATGGAAGAGCAGAAAGCTCAAATACGTCACACCGGACTTCGGAAACGCCGATAAGCTGGTGATGTCCTGCAATTCAAACCCCACGCTTCAAATCGCTATTCTAGCCGATTAATATCTGCTTTCCCCGAAGAAAATGAAGACGGCAACCTCGCGGCGGCCTCTATCCCGGAGGATATTGGGGCGTGCGTCCAGTTCTGACGCGCTCACACGCCTCGTTCAGCACGGCGGTAACGTTTTCCAGAAACGTGCTCCAACTGTAGGACTTGAGTCGCTTGCTGCCCCGCTGCACGAGCTCGGCACACAGCGCCTCGTCCCGCCATAGCCGCTTCATCGCCTCGGCGAGAGCCTGCGGTGAGCGCGGATCGACAAGCAAGCTCGCATCGCCGTTCTGCTCGCGCAGGCCAGGGATGTCAGACGTTATGACCGGACGGCCGAAGTGCCACGCCTCGAGCGGCGGGATATTGGTCGGACCGAAGTAAGTCGGCATTACGAGACCGGCGGACAGAGTATAAAGGGCGGCCATGTCCTCGTCGGGCACCGAACCTAGATAGCGAACATGATCGGCGATGCCGAAGTTTGCGGCCTGGGTCATCAGCTCCTTGAAATTAAACGCCATGGTGTAGCTCCAATATGCGCCGCAAAACACCACGGGCACGACTTCACCGGTCTCATCGAGGATGAGTTTGATCGCCTGCAGAATCAATGTGTGATTTTTGTGCGGCCAAAATTGCGCCGGATAGAAGAAGTAGCGTTGCGGCAAGTTGTACTTGGTGCGCACACGGTCGAGTTGTTTCCAGTCCGGAAGCGCCCTGCCCTCGATCGGCGGATAATACGGCAGGATGCGGATTCGATCCTCGTCAATGATGTCGCCATAAAAGCGAAGAACGTCGGCCTTGCCCATCTCGGAATCGACCAGAACCAAGGTCGCGAATTTACATGTGTTGATGTAGAAATATTCACGGCTGTTTATTTCACCAAAAGCGCTGACTTCAGGAAATTCAGGCTGCAGCCTGTGATTGAGATCGAAAATTGGAACGACAAAGGGCAGGCGAAAGCTGAAGGCTTGCACGTTCGGGCTAAGCAGAAGAAGAAGATCTATGCCGCTTCTGCACAGTATCTCTCCGGTCACGTAATCGAACTTGACCGCATTTGGATCGATTGGCGGAGGCGTTGGAGGCCTTTGCCGAATATAGACTTCAGGCGGCTGCTGCTGCGGGACCGACTTGGACAATGACAGAATCGGAAGACCGCGATAGCTCAGACCTCCCGCATTGGCGAGCGTGACGAGATCGGAGGCGTTGTAGCAGAGATAGGCGAATTCTTCGGGATAACGCGTCGCGATTTCGCTGAGGGCCTTCAGAAAGACAATCTCGTATTGGAAAACTCCTCCGGACATGCTGTCCGTCAAGCTACGAGCGATACCTATCCGCATCCACTGTCACCCCCGGCCGCTTTGCAGGTAATTGATAATGCTCTGGACATTCACCGCTTGCAAGCTTCGCTCCGCGACAGGCAGCGGCTTGCTCGGCACTTTGAAAAATGAATCGATACAAGAGCGGCGCGGAATTTCGGCGATTTGCAGATCCCATTTTTCGGCCCCGCTTTCGCCGCAAAACCGTAAATTGTCATAGCGGCCTCCCCGGGTTAGGGTTTCCTCAACCTAACCAGCCGAAGAGATTCGCTTTAGTTTTGCGACACGCCCACCGGGAGGGAACGTGCCGGGTTTCCGCATCATTGCGCTCATTGCCTGTATCTGTGTCCTGACGGCTGATGCGCATGCCGCATCGCTGTCGGGGCCGGTTCCGTTGCCGCGGCACCGGCCGGCGGTCAAAGGGGAAAAGGCCGGCGCAACCGAAGCGCCGAAAGCTCCGGCGCGAAAGTCCGGATCAAATCATATTCCGCTTTCGATCGCCCCCGCAGCCGATTCGGCACCGCGCGAAATGCCGGTCGCCGAGGCGCCGGCAAATCCGCGGCTGCAGCCGCCGGTCCCGCAGGCACCGATATTGGCGCCGCCGCCAGCCCCGCCTTTCGTCACCGCAACGACAATGACGACCGCGCCGCTGGATCTGTCCGCCGTGAAACAAGCGATCGATCTGGTGCGCAAGAACCGCCCGGGCGAAGCCACCGACGTCGAGGGCACTATTTCCGATCCGGTTGCCCGCAAGCTCGTGGAATGGGTGATCCTGCACAGCGAAGACGGCTCAAGCGATTTCTCGCGCTATGCCGCATTCATCGCCGCCAATCCGAGCTGGCCTGGCATCGAGACGTTGCGGCGGCGGGCCGAGGCGGTGATGTGGCAGGAGCATATCGACCCGCTGGCCATCATCGACTTTTTCCGCTCCGAACGGCCACATACCGCCAAAGGCCACTTTGCGCTGGCGCGCACGTTGCTCACGCGCGGCGACATTGCCGGCGCTGCGGCGGCCGTGCGCCAAGCCTGGCGCAATGACGGGTTTTCCGGCGACCTCGAGGAACAGGCGCGTGGGACATTCTCCGGGCTGATCGCGCCGGCCGACGACGCAGTGCGCATGCAGGCTCGGCTCTATGCCGAGGATGACGATGCCGGATTGCGCGCGGCGCATCATCTCGATGCCGTGGCGCTCGCCGTCGCCAAAGCCCGCGCCGCGGTCGTCAATCAGGCCCGCGACGCCAAGGCGTTGCTCGATGCGGTGCCGGAGGCCGCGCGCCGGGACCCAGGGTACATGTTCAGCCGCATCCAATGGCTGCGGCGCAACGACAAGATCGCCGAGGCGGCACAATGGCTGAACGCGGCGCCGCGCGATCCAGCGCAACTGATCGATGTCGATCAGTGGTGGGTGGAACGGCGGCTGGTGTCGCGAAAACTGCTCGATCTCGGCGATGCCCGGCTGGCCTACGAGGTCGCCAACGACGCGGCGCCGCCGGATAACCAAAATTACCGCGCCGAGCAGCATTTTACCGCCGGCTGGATTGCGTTGCGCTTCCTGCGCCAGCCGGCCATCGCGCTCGCGCATTTTGCCCGCATCGCCGACGGCGTCGCCAACCCGATTACGCTGGCGCGCTCGTATTATTGGCAGGGCCGTGCCGCCGAGGCACTCGGGCGCGAGCAGGATGCACGGACGCTCTACGAGCAGGCGGCGCACTATCCGACGGCCTATTACGGCCAGCTCGCGCGCGCCCGATTAGGCCTCGATGAGGTCATGCCGCGCACGCTGCCGCGGGCGCCCGCCGAGCACCGGACGCTCGAAATCGCGCGCGCCTTCGAGATTCTCTACGCCGTCGACGAGCGCGATCTCGTCGCCACCATGGCGGCCGATCTCGGCGACAAGGCGACCGACACCGCCGCGCTGGCGGCGCTGGCCGACATCGCCACCCGCCACAACGACGCGCGGGCGAGCCTGCTCATCGGCAAGGCCATGCTCGGCCGCGGCTTTGCCTTCGAGCGCTACGCCTTTCCCGACTTCGGCGTGCCGAGCTACCAGCAGATCGGACCCGCGGTCGAGCCTTGCGTCGTGTACTCGATCGTGCGCCAGGAAAGCGCCTTCAATCCGCGCGTAGTCTCCAGCGCCAATGCGATCGGCCTGATGCAGGTCACGCCGGCGGCCGGCCGCGACACCGCCAAGCGATTCAATGTCGCGTTCAATCAGCGCCGGCTCGCCGACGACGTCGTCTACAACGCCCAGCTCGGCACCGCGGAGCTCGGCAACGATCTCGCCACGTGGCGCGGCTCCTATATTCTGGCGTTCGTCGCCTACAATGCCGGACCGCGCCGGGCGCGGGAATGGATCGAGCAATACGGCGATCCGCGCGACCCCAAGGTCGACCCGATCGACTGGATCGAGCGCATCCCGATCGCGGAAACGCGCAATTACGTCGAGCGCGTGATCGAGAACATGCAGGTCTATCGCGCGCTCGTCGAAAACAATCCCAAGCTTTCGATCGAAGCCGACCTGCACCGCGGCGGCTAGCGCCGCAGCGCAGGCGTTGGCACCTCCCCGGAAGTAATTGAAAACACGAACAAAATCAGTCTCCACCGAGGATTCACCGAACGGTTGCGCCGCGCGGTAGCGGCCATTAGATTGCGGCGCCCCCGGCGATAGGATTTGGCGAAACAAGCCTGACATGTCGGCAGAACGTCCTGCAACAAGCGCGTTCGTCGCGGCGCAAGACGGGTTGCGCCTGCATGTGCGCGAATACGGCTTGCGTACCGCGTCCGCTTTGCCGGTGGTTTGCCTGCCGGGCTTGGCGCGGACCGTCGCCGATTTCGACGCGCTGGCGCCGGCGCTGGCCAACGGCCCGCAGCCGCGACGGGTGATTGCGATCGACTCGCGCGGACGCGGGCAATCGGACTACGACAGCAATCCGGAAAACTACAATCTGGCGGTCGAGCTGGGCGACGTGGTCACGGTGCTGACCGCGCTCGAAATCGGCGCAGCGGTATTCGTCGGCAGCTCGCGGGGCGGCATTCTCACTATGTTGCTCGGCGTGGCGCATCCGACCGCGATTGCCGGCGCCGTGCTGCACGATATCGGGCCGGTGATCGAACCGAAGGGGCTGGCGCGCATCAAGAGCTACGTCGGGAAACTGCCGCAGCCGCGCAATTTCGCCGAAGGCTCCGAGATCCTTCGCCGGTTGTTCGATGCCCAGTTCCCGAGGGTCACGGCCGAGCAATGGCTCGCCGCCGCGCAGCGCACCTGGAAACTGGACAACGGCGAACTGGCGCCGACCTATGACGTGCGATTGTCGCGCACGCTTGCCGAGTTCGACATCGAGCGTCCGCTGCCGCCGATGTGGAACGAATTCGACGCGCTCGCCCGCGTGCCGCTTTTGGTCATCCGCGGCGCCAATTCCGACATTCTTTCGGCGGCGACGGTGGCGGCCATGGCTGCGCGCCGCGCCAACCTGGAAACCATCGAGGTGGCGGACCAGGGCCATGTGCCCTTGCTCGAAGGCGGCGATCTGCTCCGCCGCATTGCCGAGTTTGTCACCGCATGCGAGAAGGCCGCAAGCGAGCCTAACCGCACAGGACCTATCCAATCGCGAAGGCTCGCATCGCAGCGACGGAGCGATCCTTGGCGGTAACGGTTAAGGACAATGCAGCGTTTCAGCGCGCTTTGGCTGCGCTGCAAGCGGGAAACCTCAAAGACGCCGAGCGTTTGTTCAAGGCCGTGCTGCGCACGCAGCCGAAACATGTCGCGGCGCTCAACCTGATCGGCGTGATACTGACGCAGCTCGCCAGATTTACCGAAGCCGAAACATACCTGCGCCGAGCATTGCAAGAACATGCGAACTCCGATGCGACGCTGTACAATTACGGCATCGTCCTCAAAGCCTTGGACCGTCCTGCCGAGGCGATGCAACGTTTCACGGAAGCTTTGGCGATCGCTCCTGAAATTGCCGAAACCTGGAACAATCGGGGCGCGGCATTCAACGACTTGAAACGCCATGACGAAGCCGTTGCCGATTTCGAGAGGGCCGTCCGGCTCAATCCCCGCTATGCCGAAGCGTTCTGCAACAAGGGCAAGTCCTTGTTGATCCTTAAGCGCTTCGATGAGGCGTTATCCGCTTTCAAAAGGGCGCTGGCGCTCAAACCCGATTTGGCCGAAGCGTGGCTCGGTTTCGGCAATACGTTCTTTGAACTCAAACGTTACGATGAGGCGCTTGCGGCTTACCGCGAGGTGCTCGCGCTTAAGCCTGATTTGACCGAAGCGCGGCTGGGTTCCGGCAACGTGTTCTATGAATTCAAGCGTTACGATGAGGCGCTTGCCGCTTACCAAGAGGTGCTGGCGCTCAAGCCCGACTTGGCCGAAGCGTGGCTTCGTCGTGGCAATGCGTTCTATGAACTTAAGCGTTATGATGAGGCGCTCGCCGCTTACGATAAGGCGCTGGCACTCGATCGGGATTATTCCGTAGCCTACAGCAATCGCGGATCCGCATTGCTCAGCCTCAGGCGGTATCCGGAGGCGCTGGCGAGCTGCAACCGGGCCATCTCGCTCGATCCCGATCTTGCTTCGGCCTACAGCAATCGTGGCTCTGCACTGCTCAACCTTAAGCGACTTTCAGAGGCGCTGGCGAGCTGCGACCAGGCGATCGCACTCGACCCCGGTCTTGCCTCGGCCTACAGCAACCGCGGCTCTATACTGCTCAACCTCAAACAATTTTCGGAGGCGCTGGCGAGCTGTGACCAGGCGATCTCGCTCGATCCCAGCTTCGCCACAGCCCACAGCAATCGCGGCGCCGTATTGATAAGTCTTAATCAACATCTGGAAGCGCTAGCGAGCTGTGACCGGGCGATCTCACTCGATCCAGGTCTGGCCACAATTCACGTCACGCGCGGCGTCGTGCTGCTCGGTCTCCAGCGATATTCCGAGGCGCTGGCGAGCTTTGACCGGGCGGCCGCACTCGATCCCGGCCTTGCTTCGGCTCACGGCAATCGTGCCGTCGCGCTGATGATTCTCGGCCACCATGCCGATTCGTTCGCCGCCGCTGACAAGGCCTTTGCGATCGAACCCGACTTGAATTACTTAGCGGGTAATCGACTTTTCGCCAAACTACAATTGTGCAGTTGGAACAATCTCGACGTGGAAACTTCACATCTGCTCTCGGCGTTAAGAAATCGGCAACTCGTGATCACGCCATTTTTTAATTTAGCTATTCCGTCACTGCCTGTCGATCAACTGCATTGCGCGCAACTCCATATCGCGGAAAACAATTTGTCCGGGTCTTCCCGGCCGCCTTGGCGTGGCAATATCCCCTCGCACGATCGAATGCGCGTCGCTTATGTGTCGTCCGACTTGCGCGACCACCCGGTTGCCCATCTGACCGCCGGTCTGTTCGAGCATCATGACAAATCGCGATTCGAAGTGACGGCCATTTCGCTCGGACCGGAACAG
>Ga0102924_1001194_pt1 | contig 30574 bp, 13 predicted proteins | sample PaiPotPPM11metaG_FD_80116 | JGI IMG/M metagenome (GOLD analysis project Ga0102924, IMG submission 80116) | Iron sulfur acid spring bacterial and archeal communities from Banff, Canada, to study Microbial Dark Matter (Phase II) - Paint Pots PPM... ... | reverse complement strand
CGGATGCGTTCTACCAGGGGCCGATCGCGTGGAAAATCGCCGCGGCCGTGCAGGCGGCGGGCGGGGTCATGACCGTCGACGATCTCAAAGATTACCGCGCCATAGAGCGCGCACCGGTGCGCGGCAGCTATCGCGGCTACGACATCGTCTCGATGCCGCCGCCGTCCTCGGGCGGCGTCGAACTTCTTGAGATGCTTAATATCCTGGAAGGCTACGATCTCGCGCACGACGACGAGACGCAGACGCTTTTTCTGACGATCGAGGCGATGAAGCGCGCCTATGCCGACCGCGCGCTGTTCCTCGGCGATCCCGAGACGATAAAGGTCCCGGTAACAAAACTCATCTCCAAGAGCTATGCGGCCGCGCTCCGCGCCGGCATCGATCCCGAACATGCGACCCCGGCGAGCGCCATCCGCGCCGGCGGCAGCAACGATCCCGAAGGCCACAATACGACGCATTTTTCGATCGTCGACCGTTTCGGCAATGCCGTCTCCAACACTTACACGCTCAATTTCAGCTATGGCGTGGGACTGGTCGCGGACGGCACCGGCGTCCTTCTTAACAACGAGCTTGACGATTTCGCCGCCAAGCCTGAGGCGCCGAACGCCTACGGCCTCATCGGCTTCGAAGCCAACGAGCCGGGACCCGGCAAGCGGCCGGTGTCGTCGATGACGCCGACCGTCGTCTTGAAGGACGGCAAGCCATTCATCATCACCGGTTCGCCGGGCGGCAGCCGCATCACCACCACAGTCCTGCAAGTGATCGTCAATGTGATCGATCGGGGCATGACGATCGCGGACGCCGTCGCGGCGCCGCGCGTGCACAATCAATGGGTGCCGGATCAGGTCTTCGCCGAGCCCGCGGTGCCGCCCGATATCGTCGCCGCGCTGCAAGCCCGCGGCGACAAGATCGTGCCGCAACGGCCGTTCACGTCGGCCGAATCGATCTTGATTGCGCCTGAAGGCTTTATCGGCGCCGCCGATCCCCGCTCGCATGGCGCGGTGGCGATTGGGTATTAGAGCATGATCCCGAAAAGTGGACCCCGGTTTCCTGCCTTCGCGAAGCCCGCTTCGGCGGGCGAAGCAAGGTCGGCAAAGATCATGCTCAAAAAAGCTAGCCGGGATTTGCCGGCGCGTAATCCGCGTGCTTGACCGTCGATGCCAGCGCGATCACCAGAAGCGCACACACCGCCACCGGAGCGAAGCCTGCGATCGGCGAATGGGTGAAATCCCACAACCAGCCGCCGACCACCGAAAGCGACATGGCGAGGCTGTAACTGATGGTGAACATGCCCGCCGAGGTGCGATGCACATCGTCGGGCGCGCTGAGCACCGATGGCAGCGCCAAGGCGAGAATCAGCGTCACCGCGCCGGTGAAGCCTAGTATGGCGACCCAGAATACGATCCAAACCCCGTGCATCGTCAGCATGCCGGCGAGGCAGACCAGCGCCAGCGATCCGGTCGCGGCATAGGCCCACGGCCGCGTCACCAACCGGCCGGCAATGCCCAGCATCAAGAACACTGCGGGCAATTGCCCGAGATTGATGGCGGTGAGTGCGCTGCCGATGAGATCGGGGCGCCCGTCGGCCGTCATGTAATCGGGCAGGAAGGCATTGGTCACAAAATAGGTGGCGTTGACGCTGCCAAGGATGAGGCCGAGTTTCCAGATCAGCGGCCGCCGCCAATCCGGCCACCAGCGGCGATTGGCGGAGGGCGCAATGCGCTTTGCGCCATTCTTGGCGCCGCCAAGGCGCGGCGCATAGACCGCAACGAGCAGCGCGGTGGCCAGAACCGGAATCGACCAAACGACAAAGTTCAACCGCCAGCTATCGTGGACGAGCGGCAGCACCAGCGGGATGGTCAGCGCGGCGGCCAGGATTTCGCCGATCAGGAGGCCGCTCGTATAGACCGCGGTGGCGAAGCCGATGCGCTGCGGAAACCAGGTCCGCACCAAGGGCGGCAGCGACGGCTGCATGATCGAGACGCCGGCCGCCATCACGACCGTCGACGCATAGAGGAAGCCGGGCTCGGCAAACGCCGCGCGCGCTGCCGAGCCGGCGGCATTGAGGAGGAGACCCACGACCAGCGCCGGCACGACGCCAAAGCGGGCGATCAATACCGCGCCCGGCACCGCCGCGATCGCAAACAGCAGCGGCGGCAGGCTCGCCAGCCAGCCGATGGCCGTCTCCGACAGATGCAAGTCGGCGTGCAGGAGCGGCACGACTGGCGGCACCGCCAGTACGGTGAGGCGCAAACACGCGCCGGAGAGCCAGAGCAGCGAAAGGGCGATCGCGCGCTGGCGTGCCGATGGCAAACTGTTTTCCACGGTCGCTAAAGCCCGCGCGCCGAATCATGCCTGGGAGACGTTGGAGCGGGCGAAGGGATTCGAACCCTCGACCCCAACCTTGGCAAGGTTGTGCTCTACCCCTGAGCTACACCCGCATCCGAGAAGGGTAAGGCGGTCCTGCGCACCGGCGCCGGGCCGCGGCCAAGCTATGCCAAAGAGCTTACCGCTTTGCAACCGTGCCGGCCGAGGCCTAAAAGGCGCCAATGCCCGCCTCGCCTGACGAGCTATTCGCCTATCTGGATAGGCTCGGTATCGCGCACAAGACCGTCACTCATCCGGCGGTGTTCACCGTGGGGGAAGCGCGCGAGCGGCGCGGTTCGGTTCCCGGCGGCCATACCAAGAACCTGTTCTTGCGCGACAAAAAAGGCGCACCCTACCTGGTCGTCGCGAGCGAGGATGCGGCCATTGAGCTTAAGTCGCTGCACCGGCTGCTGGGCGCATCCGGGCGGTTCTCGTTCGGCACCGCCGAGCTGCTGCGCGAACTCCTTGGCGTCGAGCCCGGCTCGGTGACCCCGTTCGCCGCGATCAACGACACCGCCTGCCGGGTGACGATCGTGCTCGATGCCGCCATGATGGCGCAGCCGGTGCTCAATTTTCACCCCCTCGCAAATACCGGGACGACAACGATTTCCCGCGACGGGCTGCTGCAATTCCTGAAATCCACCGGGCACGTGCCTCGGATCGAGCCGGTCTCCGCTTGCGGTGTATGAACGACCCTGATTGCATTTGGCAGCTTTCTTCCCATTTAATCAGGCGAATAGGCCGTATTTCGCCCCGCCGGGGCAAAGCGAAAGGCGATTGGGCAAGTCGATGTCAATGCTGCAGCAAGCTGGAACCGCAACCGCGGACGCGTCGATCAAGGACACGACGACGCAAACTTTCGTCAAGGACGTCATCGAGGAATCCAAGCGCCAGCCGGTGCTGGTCGATTTCTGGGCGCCGTGGTGCGGCCCGTGCAAGCAATTGACCCCGATATTGGAAAAAGCGGTGAAGGCCGCCAAGGGCAAGGTCAAGCTCGTCAAGATGAACATCGACGAGCACCCGGCGATCCCCGGCCAGATGGGCATCCAATCGATCCCCGCCGTCATCGCCTTCGTTAACGGCCAGCCGGCGGACGGCTTTATGGGAGCACTGCCGGAGAGCCAGGTCACGGCTTTCCTCGAACGGCTCACCAAGGACCGCATTGGCGGCGAGGCCAAGGATCTGCTGAAAGCGGCCGAGACCGCGCTCGCCGACGGCGATGCCGCCGGCGCGGCCGAGATCTATGCGCAGCTTCTGGCCGAGGACAGCACCAACGTGCCGGCGCTTGCCGGCCTGGCGCGTTCTTACGTTGCGACCGCCGCGCTCGATCAGGCGCGGCAAACGCTCGCCATGGTGCCGGAAGCCAAACGCAACGACGCCGCCGTGGCCGCGGCGCGGGCCGCGCTCGAACTCGCCGAGCAAGCCAAGACGCTCGGCCCGCTCGCCGATCTCGAACAGAAAGTTGCCGCCAATCCGCTCGACCATCAGGCCCGCTTCGATCTCGCATTGGCGCTCAACGGCAAGGGCCGGCGGCAGGACGCGCTCGAGCATTTGATCGCCATCGTCAAGCGCGACCGCAAATGGAACGATGACGCTGCGCGCAAGCAGCTGGTTCAGTTCTTCGATGCATGGGGTCCGACCGACGAAGCTACGATCGAAGGCCGTAAGCGATTATCGTCGATTTTGTTTTCATGAGCATGGTCCCGAGAAGCGGTGACCGTTTTTGGATAAGATCATGCTCAAACAGAAACTCATTTAACTTTCGGTGCCGTCGCTAGTGGAGTGCGACATGCCGATGAACGCAGTCTACAAGGGACCGGGCGATCTGCCCGACGTGATTGTGGTGTTCCCGCTGCCGGGTGCGTTGTTGCTGCCGCGCGGGCAGATGCCGCTCAATATTTTCGAGCCGCGCTATCTGGCGATGATCGACGACGTGCTGCGCTCCACGCACCGCCTCGTCGGCATGATCCAGCCCGACCCGGCCCATCCGGGTCCGGACCAAAGCAAGCCGCGTTTATTCCGCGTCGGCTGCGTCGGCCGCATGACGCAATTTGCCGAGAGCGGCGACGGCCGCTATCTCATCCAGCTCACCGGCGTGGCGCGCTTTCGCGTCGAGGACGAACTGCCGGTCGGCACGCCCTATCGGCAGTGCCGGGTCACCTATCAGCCTTTCATCGACGACTTCACCGCGCGTAAGGGCGAGGACGAGGTCGACCGCAAGGCGCTGTTGCGGGCGCTGACGGCGTTCCTCAAGGCCAACAAGCTTAAGGCGGATTGGGACGGCATCGAGAGCGCCCCCAACGAGGCTTTGGTGAATGCGCTGGCGATGATGTCGCCCTACGACACCGCCGAGAAGCAAGCCATGCTGGAAGCGCCGGATCTGAAAACCCGCGCCGAGATTTTGGTCGCCGTCACCGAGATCGAACTTGCCAAGAGCAAGACGCCGGGCGAAACATCGTTGCAGTAATATATCCTCCCTCGTTCAAGGGGGCTTAAACCGGAGTTTTTTCATGTCCACGCCTGCCGCCGACGGCGTCGATCCGAAGCTCCTTGAAATCCTGGTCTGTCCGTTGACCAAATGCCCGCTCGAATACGACGCGGAAAAGCAGGAGCTGATCTCGCGCGCGGCCAAGCTCGCTTATCCGATCCGCGACGGCATCCCGATCATGCTGCCCGAGGAAGCGCGCCGGATCGATTGAGTGCTCCGTCGTCGTCCGCCAAAGGGCCCGGCTTCCGGCCGGCCCGATAACCAGCTGCGGCGGACGATCCAATGAGCACCGGCATTGCGTTCTGCCGCAGCGGCGGCGTTTACTGGATGTCCCGCCGTCGCGGGGCATGACAATCTGAAATGACAGCGGGAAGCGAAAAATGATCAAAATTTGGGGACGGAAAACCTCGTCGAATGTGCAGAAAGCGATGTGGGCCGTCGGCGAGATCGGTCTGCCGCACGAGCGTATCGATATTGGCGGGCCGTTCGGCAAGAACCGCGAGGCCGCCTATCTGGCGATGAATCCGAATGGGCTGGTGCCAACTCTGGAAGAGGAGGATGGCTTCCTGTTGTGGGAGTCGAACACCATCGTGCGCTATCTCGCGGCCAAGCATAAGTCGACCATTCTCGAACCGGCGGACCTGCGCATGCGGGCCTTGGCCAGCAAGTGGATGGATTGGCAGCTTGCGGTCGCGGGACCGGCGATCTTCGGTTGCTTCTGGGGACTGATCCGCACGCCGCCGGAAAAGCGCGATCACGCGGCGATCGAGGAGTCGAAGAAAAACACGACGGCGGCAATGGCCATTCTCGATAAGCAGCTGGAGAACACCAAATACCTGGCCGGGGACGGTTTCTCCTACGGCGATATTCCGGTGGGCATCATCGCCTATCGCTATCGCCAGCTGGTGCCCGACCGGCCGCCACTGCCGAATTTCGAGCGCTGGTACGCGGCGATCTCATCGCGGCAGGCGTTCAAGGATCACGTTGCGGCCGTGCCGCTGTCGTAGCCCGTCATGCCGGGGCGCGCGAAGCGCGAGCCCGGAATCCATAATCACAGGACAGGCAGAACTGGCGCCGCGTGCGGCTCTGGAAGAATAGCGATTATGGATTCCGGACTTGCCGCTTCGCGGCAATCCGGAATGACGAGGACGACTTACTCCGCTGCTACGCGCGCGGCGGCCGATTGCGCGGAGACGATGTAATCCATCGCCGCCTGCACGCCGCCTTTCTTGTGCGGAATGCCGGCGAGCGACAGCGCCATTTCGGTCATTGCCAACACGCCCATCATCCAGCCGTCGTTGACGTCGCCGAGGTGCCCGATGCGAAAATATTTCTTGGCGTAGGGGCCGAAACTCGCGCCGTAGGAAATGTTGAACGTATCGAGCGCCCGCGCCCGGAAGGCATCCGCGTCATGGCCGTCCGGCAACAGCACCGCAGTGATGGTTGGCGAATAATATTTCGGCTCGCGGCAGAGGATTTCGAGGCCCCAGGCGCGCACCGCGCGCCGCGTCGCTTCGGCCAGCCGCGCGTGGCGCGCGAAGACGTTGTCGAGGCCTTCTTCATGCAGCATCTCGATCGAGACGGCGAGGCCTTGCAGCATCTGCGTCGCCGGCGTGTAGGGAAAGAAGCCGATTTTGTTCATGGTCAGCATGTCGTCCCAGGCCCAGAACGACTTCGTCATTTTCGAGCTCTTCGCCGCGTTGAGCGCCTTGTCGCTCACAGCATTGAACGACATGCCCGGCGGCAGCATCAGCCCTTTCTGCGCGCCGCCGACGGTGACGTCGACGCCCCATTCGTCGTGCCGGTAATCGGTCGAAGCGAGCGAGGAGATGGTGTCGACCATCAACAAAGCCGGATGGCCGGCGGCGTTGATCGCTTTGCGGATCGGCTCGACCGGCGACAGGCAGCCGGTCGCAGTCTCATTGTGCAGCACGCAGACAGCTTTGATTTCGTGCGCTTTGTCCTTGCGCAGGTGCTCCTCGATCGCCGCGGCATCGGCGCCGGTGCGCCAATCGCCGGGAATGAACTCGGGCTTTAAGCCCAGCTTCTGCGCCATGGTTTTCCATTGCGTCGCGAACTGGCCGGTCTCGACCATCAGCAAGCGGTCGCCGGGCGACAGTGTGTTCACCAGCGCCGCTTCCCACGCGCCGGTGCCGGTCGCGGTATAGATGATCACCGGATTGCTGGTCTTGAAAATGGTCTTGATGCCGTCGAGGCAGCGCTTGGCGAGCTTGGCGAATTCCGGGCCGCGATGGTCGATGATCGGAGTATCCATCGCGCGGAGCACGCGGTCGGGCAGCGGCGTCGGCCCCGGGATTTGCAGGAAGTGACGCCCGGCGGCGCGCGAGGTGTTCTGCGGCATTTTCGACACTCCATCGGACGGATTAATACGCCCCGGCGGCGCAGGTCCGTGAGCGCACGCGGCTTGTGGCGTTGAATAGCGAATGCGACATTCGGGTCAAGTCTAATTGCTGTAAACTGTACCACATTGTTATCGCGCCGCTTTTGGACGTGGAGAAGACCGTGCCAGCGCGCTTATTGCCGGGGCTTGAGCGCCGTCTGATGGCGGAAAAGGTGGGCGGCGTGCGCTTCGATGCTTTTACGCGTGGGCGCTATTCCACCGACGCCTCGCATTATCAGATCATGCCGCTCGGCGTAGTGACGCCGCGCACGATTGAAGAGGCCGATCGGGCGATGGCGATTTGCCGCGCCGAAGGCGTGCCGGTGACGGCGCGCGGCGGCGGCACCTCGCAGGCCGGCCAGACCGTCAACGAGTCCCTTATCGTCGACTGCTCGCAGCATCTCAATGGCATCGTCGGGATCGATGCCGCCGGCCGGCGCTGCACGGTCGAGCCGGGCATCGTGCTCGACGAGCTTAATCGCAAGCTGAAAGCCTCCGGCCTGTGGTTTCCGGTCGACATCTCGACGGCGTCGCGCGCCACCATCGGCGGCATGGTCGGCAACAATTCGTGCGGCGCGCGCTCGCTGCGCTACGGCAATACGCGCGAGAACGTGCTTTCAATCGACGCCGTTCTCGCCGACGGCACGCACGCGCATTTCGGCCGGATCGGCGATGCCGGCGTGAATGTGCCGCAGCCGCTGGTCCGCGACCTCTTCGCCATCGCCGCGCGCGAAGCGGCCGAGATCGAGCGGCGATTTCCGAAAGTGCAGCGCCGCGTCGGCGGCTACAATCTCGATGCGCTGGTGCCCGGCCGCAACGACATCAATCTGGCGCATCTTCTGGTCGGCTCCGAAGGCACGCTCGCGTTTTCGACCAAGATCGAACTCAAGCTTGCGCCGCTGCTCGGCCGCCGCGCCGTCGGCGCCTGTCATTTCGGCAGCTTTCACGAAGCGATGCTGGCCGCGCAGCACATCGTCAAGCTCGGGCCCATTGCTGTCGAGCTGATCGACCGCACCATGCTCGGCTTGGCCCGCGACATCGCGATGTATAAGCCGACCGTCGATGCGTTCCTGCGCGGCGATCCCGAAGCCATCCTGTTCGTCGAATTTGCCGAAGACGACGACGAGAATGTGCGCCGGCTGAAACGTCTCGGCGCGCTTCTTGGCGATCTCGGCATTTCTTGGGACAGGAGCGGCGCCAAATGGGGCGGCGTGGTCGAGGTGCTCGATCCGAAATTGCAGGCCGGCATCACCGAAGTCCGCACCGCGGGGCTCAATATCATGATGTCGATGAAGGAGGCGGGCAAACCGGTCTCCTTCGTCGAAGACTGCGCGGTGCCGCTCGAACATCTGCCGGACTACACCGCGCGGCTGACCGAGATTTTCGAGAAGAATGGCACGCGCGGCACCTGGTACGCGCATGCCGCGGTCGGCTGCCTGCATGTGCGGCCGGTGCTCAACCTGCGGCTCGACAAGGACGTGCAGGCGATGCGCGCCATCGCCGAGGAAGCCTTCGCCATGGTGCGCGACTACAAAGGCTCGCATTCCGGCGAGCACGGCGACGGCATCGTGCGCTCGGAATTCCACGAGAAGATGTTCGGCGCCGAGCTGGTGCACGCCTTCGAGGAGGTCAAGGACCGCTTCGACCCGCAACATTTGTTCAATCCCGGCAAGATCGTGCGCGCGCCGAAATTCGACGATCGCACGAATTTCCGCTACGGCCCCGATTACCGCGCCGATGAGATGAGGACCGCGCTCGACTGGTCGGCCTATCCCGGCAAGGGCGGCGGATTTCAGGGCGCGGTCGAAATGTGCAACAACAACGGCGCCTGCCGCGCGCTCCACGGCGGCGTCATGTGTCCGAGCTATCGCGTCACCCTTGACGAGCGCGACGTGACGCGCGGCCGCGCCAATACGCTACGCCTGGCCATCACCGGGCAACTGGGGCCTGACGCGCTCACTTCGGACGATATGGCCGAGACGCTGAAACTCTGCGTCTCGTGCAAGGCGTGCCGCCGCGAATGCCCGACCGGTGTCGACATGGCGCGCATGAAGATCGAAGTCTTGCGCGCGGGGAGCGAAAAGTTCGGCCTGTCGCTGCACGACCGGCTGGTCGGCTACCTGCCGCGCTATGCGCCATATGCCGCGCGGCTGCATTGGCTCCTCAATCTGCGCGACGTCGTGCCCGGCGCGGCGAAATTGTCGGAAGCCATTGCCGGATTTAGCGCGCGGCGAAGCTTGCCGAAGTGGCGAGCGGACTATTACAAAGACGTGGATGGCCGGGACAAGCCCGGCCATGACGTTGGAGTGAAGCGCGAGGTCGTTCTCTTCGCCGACACTTTCAACCGCTATTTCGAGCGCGAGAACATCGACGCGGCGCTCGCGGTGCTGACGGCGGCCGGTTATCGCGTTCATTGCGCCACTTCGCCCGATGGCGACCGTCCGCTGTGCTGCGGCCGGACTTTCCTTGCCATTGGCAAGACCGATGAAGCCCGCGCGGAAGCGGAACGGACGCTGGCGGCGCTTGCGCCCTTCGTCGAGCGCGGGGTGCCGGTAATCGGGCTTGAGCCGAGCTGCCTGTTCGGCTTCCGCGATGAAATCCCGGCGCTGGTGAAGAGCGATACGGCGCGGCGCGTTGCCGAGAGCGCGCTTCTGTTCGAGGAATTCCTGTCTCGCGAAGCAAAGGCCGGGAAGCTTGTTCTCAATCTCGCGCCGCAAAAAAAGCGCGCCTTGCTGCACGGCCATTGTCATCAAAAATCGTTCGATACGATGTCGTCCGTCGAAGCGGCGCTGAAACTCATCCCCGATCTTGAAGTGGAGACCATCGAATCGAGCTGCTGCGGCATGGCCGGCGCGTTCGGTTACCATGCCGACACGATGGAGGTCTCGCGCGCCATGGGCGAACTCTCGTTGCTGCCGGCCGTGCGCAAGGCGCCCGAAGACGCGCTCATCGTCGCCGACGGCACTTCGTGCCGGCATCAAATCCACGACGGCGCCGGACGCGAGGCAATCCATGTGGCCCGGGTCTTGGCGATGAGCCTCGCGGAGCCGGCGAGCGGGTCGCGTGCTTGACGGTTCTGAAAACTCGCGCTTAGTAGCATGCAGAGGACGCGGCAAGCGTAACGAAAACGCGTCCGGATTTGGGACAACGCTATTACGCGGGGAGGGACTGAATATGATGAAGACACGCCGAACGGTTCTTGCTTGCGGTCTTCTCGGCGCGATCGCGATGGTGAGTGCAGCCGCTCCGGCTATCGCTGAAACCTGGCCGCGGCATCCCGTCAGATTTATCGTCCCCTTCGGGCCGGGCGCCGGTGCGGATATCGGCGCCCGTTTATTGGCGGAAAAACTGCAGGCGAAATGGGGCCAGCCCGTCGTCGTCGAGAACCGCCCCGGCGGCGACAGCGTCGTCGCGATCACGGCATTTTTGAACGCCAATGACGATCACACGTTTTTATTTGCGCCTGCCGGAAACTTCACCGTCCATCCGTTCATCTACGCCAAGCTCTCCTACGATCCCAATGCATTTGTTCCGATTGCTCGCCTTTCCAACACGATCCTGGCCGTCGCCGTGAAAGCGGACGCGCCGTTTAAGACCATCAAGGATTTCACCGAAGCGGCCAAGGCGGAGCCGGGCAAGTTCAATGGGGCGATGGTTCAGGGCATTACCGAATTCACCTTCTGGGGCTACGAGCATAGCGAAGGATTGAAGATCACGCAGGTGCCCTATCGCGACATCAACACTTCAGCCGTCGATCTCGGCGAGGGCCGTCTCCAAGTCGCGATGCTGTCTTATGCAATAATGCAGTCCCAGGTCCAGGCCGGCCGAGTCAGGGTGCTGATCGTGAACAACAAAACGCGCGCGCCCGTTTTGCCGGATATTCCGACCGCACGCGAAGCCGGCTATCCCTCGCTCGAAGTGGATGGTCTCGTCGGTCTGTTCGGCATCAAGAGCATTCCCAACGATCTGAAGGAAAAGATCGCCGCCGACGTGAAGGCCGCAACAGCGGACGGTACTATCGCCGAGAGGCTGAAGGCCACCGGGCAAGTCATCAATGTCGGCGGTCCGAAAGAATTCGCCGACGCCATTGACGCGCAGCGCGCCAAAATTGCCGCGACCGCCAAGGCCATCGATTTCAAGCCGGAACGGTGAGGCGGCTCAGGCTCGCCCGAAAGCCGACTTGGTTGCGGCGCCGCTCCAGGATCACCTCTCCTGCTCCAGCGCGCTTTCGTGCCAGCGGCGCAGCGCCAAATAATTGACCGCCGACAACAGATAAAAGATCACGATGCCGGCGACGGACAACAGCAAGAGCGCCGCGAACATGCGCGGGATATTGAGCCGGTAGCCGGATTCGGCGATGCGGTAGGCAAGCCCCGAGCCGGCGCCGGCCGAACCGGCCGCGATTTCGGCGACGACCGCGCCGATCAGCGACAACCCGCCGGCGATGCGCAGGCCGCCGAGAATATAGGGCAGCGCCGCCGGCAGTTTCAGGTTCCACAGGATCTGGCCGCGCGAGGCGCCGTACAGCGCGAACAGATCGGCGAGATTGCGGTCGACCGAATGCAGGCCGAGCGTGGTGTTGGCCAACACCGGGAAGAAGGCCACGATCCAGGCGCAAGCCAAAACGGCAAGCGGCTGCGGCAGGTAGATCAACAGCAGCGGCGCGATGGCGACGATCGGGGTCACTTGCAGAATCACGGCATAGGGATAGAGCGAATATTCGACCAGTCGCGATTGGTTGAAGAGAACGGCAAACCCGATGCCGCCGACTGCCGCGAGCAGAAAGCCCTCGAAGGTGGTGACGAGCGTGACCAGCAGCGATTGCGACAGCAAAGCCCAATCGGCGATCAGCGTTTGCAGGATCAGTCCGGGGCCGGGCAGCACATAAGGCGGAATATGTTCGATCCGCACCACCAGTTGCCAGAGCGCAAGACCGAGGACGAGCACGGCAATCGGCAGCGCGACGCGCAAGATGCGATCGCGACGTTCGCGCGTAGAGCTTGGCGTGCTCATGGCGCGCCTCCCGCCGCCATCGCTTGCGCCAGCGCCTCGGAGGTGCGGCGGCAGAACGCGGCATATTCGGCCGAGGTGCGGAAGTCCTGATCGCGCGGATAGGGCGCGTCGATCGCAAGCTCGGTAAAGACGCGGCCCGGCCGCGCCGCCATGACCACGATGCGGCTCGAAAGGTACACCGACTCGAACACCGAATGGGTGACGAACACGACCGTGGTGCGTAGCGCCTGCCACACCTGCAGCAGATCGTTGTTGAGCTTAAAGCGTGTGATCTCGTCGAGCGCGGCGAACGGCTCATCCATTAACAGCAACGCGGGCTCGGTGACTAGCGCGCGTGCGATCGAGACCCGCATGCGCATGCCGCCGGACAGCTCGCGCGGATAGGCGCGGCCGAATTCGTCGAGGCCGACGCGGTCGAGCGCCGCTGCGACGCGCCCGCGCGCTTTTTCGGGGTGCGTGCCTTTGAGCTTGAGCGGCAGCAGCACATTGTTGAACACATTGGTCCACGGCATCAGCGTCGGCTCCTGGAACACGAAACCGATCCGGCTTTCGCTCTCGGACGGCGTTGGCGCAGCCGGCCATTCCACGGCGCCCGCGCTCGGCTCGCTCAAGCCGGCGACGATGCGCAAGGCCGTCGATTTTCCGCATCCCGACGGGCCAAGCAGCGCGACGAATTCGCCGGCGCGCACATCAAGATCGAGACCTCTGAGCGCCAGCGTGCCATTGGGGAACGTCTTGGTGACGCCGCGCAGCGCGACCAGCGGAGATCCTGACTGTGATGCGTGAGTTGCCGACATCGTTCACGACACATGTTCCCCTCCCCCTTGTGGGGAGGGGTTAGGGGTGGGGGTCGAGAGGTAACGGTCTGAAATCGACGAAATGCTATGCACCCGTTGGCACTCGTGTATTGCCTCCCGACCCCCCACCCTACCCTCCCCCACAGGGGGGGAGGGAACAGAAATTAAATTATTGCTTCGGCCGCAGCGCGAGCCCGACCTTCTTGTCGATGAATTGCAGCGTGTAGGCCTTGCGGTAATCGACGCCGGGCTTGACGACGCCGGCGCGCACCATCTCGTCGAAAAAGCCCTTCATGCGCGTGTCGGTCATGGCGCCGATGCCGAGCGACAAGGCGTCGCCGGAATCGACGATGCCGTATTTCTTCATCGCGCCGACCGAATAGGCGAGGAGATCGTCCGTCATCTCCGGGTTCTGCCGCTTGATCAACGCATTGGCCGCGCTGTTGTCGTGATAGATGTAATTGTACCAGCCGACGGTCGAGGCATCGATGAAGCGCTGTACCAGATCGGGTTTCTTGTCGACGAGATCGCGCCGCGTTTCGATCAGCGTCGAATAGCCGGCCAGTCCCTCGTCGGCGAGCAAAAAGACTTTCGGCGTGAAGTGGGCGGCCTTCTCGATGGCGAACGGCTCCGACGTCACATAGCCTTGCATCGCGCTCTTTTTGTTCACCAGGAACGGCTGCGGATTGAAGGTGTAAGGCTTCACCTGCGAATCCTTGAAGCCGTAAAAGGCTTTCAGCCATTGGTAATAGGTCGCGACGCCCTCCTGCGAGATGAACAGGGTCAGGCTCTTCAAGTCGGTCAGTTGCTCGATGCCCTGATCGGGGTGCGCGATCAGCACCTGCGGGTCCTTCTGGAAATAGGCGGCGACTTCGACGGTCGGAATGTTCTGCGTGACCGCGTCGAAACCTTCCAGATTGTTGGCGGAGAGAAAAAAGTCGATCTTGCCGACCGGCAACAGGATGCGGTTGTTCGCATTGGGGCCGCCCTGCCGGATGGTCACATCGAGGCCGTATTTGCGGTAGGTGCCGTCGGCGAGCGCCTGGTAGAAGCCGCCGTGCTCGGCTTCCGCCACCCAGTTGGTGCCGAAAGTGACCTTGTCGAGCGCCTGAGCCGAGGCCGGGCCGGTCAAGGCGCCCACTGCTATGGCAGCACTCGTTAACCCGGCGCGAAAAACCATCTTCAACGACATCGGTTGCCCCTTCGGCTCGGCGACGCGAGAATAGAGCATGATCCCGAAAAGTGGATACCGGTTTTCGGAAAAGATCATGCTCAAAAAAATGCTAAGCATGGCACGATTGGCGAGTGAACCGTGATGACGCTGCCCTTGACGCTGCCCTTGCGCGACTGGATGGAGATGACCTGGCACGACATCGCCGGCGGCGACACCGCGCGCTGGATCGCCGTCCTGCCGCTCGCCGCCGTGGAGCAGCATGGGCCGCATCTGCCGCTCGGCGTCGATACGTTCATCGCCGAAGCCTACCTTGCGCGGGTCCGCGATCTGCTGCCGGACGATCTGCCGGTCACGTTTCTGCCGGTGCAGCGCGTTGGCATATCCGCCGAGCATCTGGCGTTTCCCGGCACGCTGACGCTGTCGGCGCCGACCGCGATCGCCGCCTGGACCGAGCTCGGCGAGAGCTTGGCCCGGTCGGGACTGCGCAAGCTCGTGTTGGTGACCAGCCACGGCGGCAATGTCGCGGCGATGGACTTGGTGGCGCGCGATCTGCGCGTGCGGCTCGGCATGCTCGTGGTCACCGTCGGCTGGCATCGCTTCGGCTATCCTGACGGCGCGTTTTCGAGCGAGGAGAAAAAACACGGCATCCACGGCGGCGATATCGAGACTTCGCTGATGCTGGCGGTCAATCCCGGCACCGTGCGCATGGACAAGGCGCCCAGGGCGATACCGGAAACACTGGCGATGGCAGCCGAGTTCAAATGGCTCGGCGCCTATCGGCCGGCCGGCTTTGCCTGGATGACGCAGGACCTGCATGAAAGCGGCGCGGTCGGCGACGCCACGCTGGCGACCGCGGCCAAGGGCGACGCGGCGCTGCAACGCGGCGCCGCGGCCTTCGTCGAACTCTTGCGCGAGATCGACCGCTTCGATCTGTCGCGGCTTCGCGAGGGCCCGCTCGATCGCGCCTAGCGATTCTTTCCGATTCGATTGTCAAACAGCCCACGCTAAAAATTCTTTTGTGACGCAAGCGCGCTCCCTCTCCCCGCGCGCGGGGAGAGGGAGCGCGCTTGCGTCACAAAAGAATTTTTAGCGTGGGCTGTTTGACAATCGAATCGGAAAGAATCGCTAGGCGCGATCGAGCGGGCCCTCGCGAAGCCGCGACAGATCGAAGCGGTCGATCTCGCGCAAGAGTTCGACGAAGGCCGCGGCGCCGCGTTGCAGCGCCGCGTCGCCCTTGGCCGCGGTCGCCAGCGTGGCGTCGCCGACCGCGCCGCTTTCATGCAGGTCCTGCGTCATCCAGGCAAAGCCGGCCGGCCGATAGGCGCCGAGCCATTTGAACTCGGCTGCCATCGCCAGTGTTTCCGGTATCGCCCTGGGCGCCTTGTCCATGCGCACGGTGCCGGGATTGACCGCCAGCATCAGCGAAGTCTCGATATCGCCGCCGTGGATGCCGTGTTTTTTCTCCTCGCTCGAAAACGCGCCGTCAGGATAGCCGAAGCGATGCCAGCCGACGGTGACCACGAGCATGCCGAGCCGCACGCGCAGATCGCGCGCCACCAAGTCCATCGCCGCGACATTGCCGCCGTGGCTGGTCACCAACACGAGCTTGCGCAGTCCCGACCGGGCCAAGCTCTCGCCGAGCTCGGTCCAGGCGGCGATCGCGGTCGGCGCCGACAGCGTCAGCGTGCCGGGAAACGCCAGATGCTCGGCGGATATGCCAACGCGCTGCACCGGCAGAAACGTGACCGGCAGATCGTCCGGCAGCAGATCGCGGACCCGCGCAAGGTAGGCTTCGGCGATGAACGTATCGACGCCGAGCGGCAGATGCGGCCCATGCTGCTCCACGGCGGCGAGCGGCAGGACGGCGATCCAGCGCGCGGTGTCGCCGCCGGCGATGTCGTGCCAGGTCATCTCCATCCAGTCGCGCAAGGGCAGCGTCAAGGGCAGCGTCATCACGGTTCACTCGCCAATCGTGCCATGCTTAGCATTTTTTTGAGCATGATCTTTTCCGAAAACCGGTATCCACTTTTCGGGATCATGCTCTATTCTCGCGTCGCCGAGCCGAAGGGGCAACCGATGTCGTTGAAGATGGTTTTTCGCGCCGGGTTAACGAGTGCTGCCATAGCAGTGGGCGCCTTGACCGGCCCGGCCTCGGCTCAGGCGCTCGACAAGGTCACTTTCGGCACCAACTGGGTGGCGGAAGCCGAGCACGGCGGCTTCTACCAGGCGCTCGCCGACGGCACCTACCGCAAATACGGCCTCGATGTGACCATCCGGCAGGGCGGCCCCAATGCGAACAACCGCATCCTGTTGCCGGTCGGCAAGATCGACTTTTTTCTCTCCGCCAACAATCTGGAAGGTTTCGACGCGGTCACGCAGAACATTCCGACCGTCGAAGTCGCCGCCTATTTCCAGAAGGACCCGCAGGTGCTGATCGCGCACCCCGATCAGGGCATCGAGCAACTGACCGACTTGAAGAGCCTGACCCTGTTCATCTCGCAGGAGGGCGTCGCGACCTATTACCAATGGCTGAAAGCCTTTTACGGCTTCAAGGATTCGCAGGTGAAGCCTTACACCTTCAATCCGCAGCCGTTCCTGGTGAACAAAAAGAGCGCGATGCAAGGCTATGTGACGTCGGAGCCGTTCGCCATCGAGAAGGCCGCCCACTTCACGCCGAAAGTCTTTTTGCTCGCCGACGAGGGACTGGCCGGCTATTCGACGCTGATCGAAACGCGGCGCGATCTCGTCGACAAGAAACCCGATCTGGTACAGCGCTTCATCGATGCCTCGACCGTCGGCTGGTACAATTACATCTATCACGACAACAGCGCGGCCAATGCGTTGATCAAGCGGCAGAACCCGGAGATGACGGACGATCTCCTCGCCTATTCGGTCGGCGCGATGAAGAAATACGGCATCGTCGATTCCGGCGACGCCTTGTCGCTCGGCATCGGCGCCATGACCGACACGCGCATGAAGGGCTTTTTCGACGAGATGGTGCGCGCCGGCGTCGTCAAGCCCGGCGTCGATTACCGCAAGGCCTACACGCTGCAATTCATCGACAAGAAGGTCGGGCTCGCGCTGCGGCCGAAGCAATAATTTAATTTCTGTTCCCTCCCCCCCTGTGGGGGAGGGTAGGGTGGGGGGTCGGGAGGCAATACACGAGTGCCAACGGGTGCATAGCATTTCGTCGATTTCAGACCGTTACCTCTCGACCCCCACCCCTAACCCCTCCCCACAAGGGGGAGGGGAACATGTGTCGTGAACGATGTCGGCAACTCACGCATCACAGTCAGGATCTCCGCTGGTCGCGCTGCGCGGCGTCACCAAGACGTTCCCCAATGGCACGCTGGCGCTCAGAGGTCTCGATCTTGATGTGCGCGCCGGCGAATTCGTCGCGCTGCTTGGCCCGTCGGGATGCGGAAAATCGACGGCCTTGCGCATCGTCGCCGGCTTGAGCGAGCCGAGCGCGGGCGCCGTGGAATGGCCGGCTGCGCCAACGCCGTCCGAGAGCGAAAGCCGGATCGGTTTCGTGTTCCAGGAGCCGACGCTGATGCCGTGGACCAATGTGTTCAACAATGTGCTGCTGCCGCTCAAGCTCAAAGGCACGCACCCCGAAAAAGCGCGCGGGCGCGTCGCAGCGGCGCTCGACCGCGTCGGCCTCGACGAATTCGGCCGCGCCTATCCGCGCGAGCTGTCCGGCGGCATGCGCATGCGGGTCTCGATCGCACGCGCGCTAGTCACCGAGCCCGCGTTGCTGTTAATGGATGAGCCGTTCGCCGCGCTCGACGAGATCACACGCTTTAAGCTCAACAACGATCTGCTGCAGGTGTGGCAGGCGCTACGCACCACGGTCGTGTTCGTCACCCATTCGGTGTTCGAGTCGGTGTACCTTTCGAGCCGCATCGTGGTCATGGCGGCGCGGCCGGGCCGCGTCTTTACCGAGCTTGCGATCGACGCGCCCTATCCGCGCGATCAGGACTTCCGCACCTCGGCCGAATATGCCGCGTTCTGCCGCCGCACCTCCGAGGCGCTGGCGCAAGCGATGGCGGCGGGAGGCGCGCCATGAGCACGCCAAGCTCTACGCGCGAACGTCGCGATCGCATCTTGCGCGTCGCGCTGCCGATTGCCGTGCTCGTCCTCGGTCTTGCGCTCTGGCAACTGGTGGTGCGGATCGAACATATTCCGCCTTATGTGCTGCCCGGCCCCGGACTGATCCTGCAAACGCTGATCGCCGATTGGGCTTTGCTGTCGCAATCGCTGCTGGTCACGCTCGTCACCACCTTCGAGGGCTTTCTGCTCGCGGCAGTCGGCGGCATCGGGTTTGCCGTTCTCTTCAACCAATCGCGACTGGTCGAATATTCGCTCTATCCCTATGCCGTGATTCTGCAAGTGACCCCGATCGTCGCCATCGCGCCGCTGCTGTTGATCTACCTGCCGCAGCCGCTTGCCGTTTTGGCTTGCGCCTGGATCGTGGCCTTCTTCCCGGTGTTGGCCAACACCACGCTCGGCCTGCATTCGGTCGACCGCAATCTCGCCGATCTGTTCGCGCTGTACGGCGCCTCGCGCGGCCAGATCCTGTGGAACCTGAAACTGCCGGCGGCGCTGCCCTATATTCTCGGCGGCCTGCGCATCGCCGGCGGGTTGTCGCTGATCGGCGCGGTCGTCGCCGAAATCGCGGCCGGTTCGGCCGGCGCCGGCTCGGGGCTTGCCTACCGCATCGCCGAATCCGGCTACCGGCTCAATATCCCGCGCATGTTCGCGGCGCTCTTGCTGTTGTCCGTCGCCGGCATCGTGATCTTTTATCTGTTGTCGGCGGTCAATTATTTGGCGCTGCGCCGCTGGCACGAAAGCGCGCTGGAGCAGGAGAGGTGATCCTGGAGCGGCGCCGCAACCAAGTCGGCTTTCGGGCGAGCCTGAGCCGCCTCACCGTTCCGGCTTGAAATCGATGGCCTTGGCGGTCGCGGCAATTTTGGCGCGCTGCGCGTCAATGGCGTCGGCGAATTCTTTCGGACCGCCGACATTGATGACTTGCCCGGTGGCCTTCAGCCTCTCGGCGATAGTACCGTCCGCTGTTGCGGCCTTCACGTCGGCGGCGATCTTTTCCTTCAGATCGTTGGGAATGCTCTTGATGCCGAACAGACCGACGAGACCATCCACTTCGAGCGAGGGATAGCCGGCTTCGCGTGCGGTCGGAATATCCGGCAAAACGGGCGCGCGCGTTTTGTTGTTCACGATCAGCACCCTGACTCGGCCGGCCTGGACCTGGGACTGCATTATTGCATAAGACAGCATCGCGACTTGGAGACGGCCCTCGCCGAGATCGACGGCTGAAGTGTTGATGTCGCGATAGGGCACCTGCGTGATCTTCAATCCTTCGCTATGCTCGTAGCCCCAGAAGGTGAATTCGGTAATGCCCTGAACCATCGCCCCATTGAACTTGCCCGGCTCCGCCTTGGCCGCTTCGGTGAAATCCTTGATGGTCTTAAACGGCGCGTCCGCTTTCACGGCGACGGCCAGGATCGTGTTGGAAAGGCGAGCAATCGGAACAAATGCATTGGGATCGTAGGAGAGCTTGGCGTAGATGAACGGATGGACGGTGAAGTTTCCGGCAGGCGCAAATAAAAACGTGTGATCGTCATTGGCGTTCAAAAATGCCGTGATCGCGACGACGCTGTCGCCGCCGGGGCGGTTCTCGACGACGACGGGCTGGCCCCATTTCGCCTGCAGTTTTTCCGCCAATAAACGGGCGCCGATATCCGCACCGGCGCCCGGCCCGAAGGGGACGATAAATCTGACGGGATGCCGCGGCCAGGTTTCAGCGATAGCCGGAGCGGCTGCACTCACCATCGCGATCGCGCCGAGAAGACCGCAAGCAAGAACCGTTCGGCGTGTCTTCATCATATTCAGTCCCTCCCCGCGTAATAGCGTTGTCCCAAATCCGGACGCGTTTTCGTTACGCTTGCCGCGTCCTCTGCATGCTACTAAGCGCGAGTTTTCAGAACCGTCAAGCACGCGACCCGCTCGCCGGCTCCGCGAGGCTCATCGCCAAGACCCGGGCCACATGGATTGCCTCGCGTCCGGCGCCGTCGTGGATTTGATGCCGGCACGAAGTGCCGTCGGCGACGATGAGCGCGTCTTCGGGCGCCTTGCGCACGGCCGGCAGCAACGAGAGTTCGCCCATGGCGCGCGAGACCTCCATCGTGTCGGCATGGTAACCGAACGCGCCGGCCATGCCGCAGCAGCTCGATTCGATGGTCTCCACTTCAAGATCGGGGATGAGTTTCAGCGCCGCTTCGACGGACGACATCGTATCGAACGATTTTTGATGACAATGGCCGTGCAGCAAGGCGCGCTTTTTTTGCGGCGCGAGATTGAGAACAAGCTTCCCGGCCTTTGCTTCGCGAGACAGGAATTCCTCGAACAGAAGCGCGCTCTCGGCAACGCGCCGCGCCGTATCGCTCTTCACCAGCGCCGGGATTTCATCGCGGAAGCCGAACAGGCAGCTCGGCTCAAGCCCGATTACCGGCACCCCGCGCTCGACGAAGGGCGCAAGCGCCGCCAGCGTCCGTTCCGCTTCCGCGCGGGCTTCATCGGTCTTGCCAATGGCAAGGAAAGTCCGGCCGCAGCACAGCGGACGGTCGCCATCGGGCGAAGTGGCGCAATGAACGCGATAACCGGCCGCCGTCAGCACCGCGAGCGCCGCGTCGATGTTCTCGCGCTCGAAATAGCGGTTGAAAGTGTCGGCGAAGAGAACGACCTCGCGCTTCACTCCAACGTCATGGCCGGGCTTGTCCCGGCCATCCACGTCTTTGTAATAGTCCGCTCGCCACTTCGGCAAGCTTCGCCGCGCGCTAAATCCGGCAATGGCTTCCGACAATTTCGCCGCGCCGGGCACGACGTCGCGCAGATTGAGGAGCCAATGCAGCCGCGCGGCATATGGCGCATAGCGCGGCAGGTAGCCGACCAGCCGGTCGTGCAGCGACAGGCCGAACTTTTCGCTCCCCGCGCGCAAGACTTCGATCTTCATGCGCGCCATGTCGACACCGGTCGGGCATTCGCGGCGGCACGCCTTGCACGAGACGCAGAGTTTCAGCGTCTCGGCCATATCGTCCGAAGTGAGCGCGTCAGGCCCCAGTTGCCCGGTGATGGCCAGGCGTAGCGTATTGGCGCGGCCGCGCGTCACGTCGCGCTCGTCAAGGGTGACGCGATAGCTCGGACACATGACGCCGCCGTGGAGCGCGCGGCAGGCGCCGTTGTTGTTGCACATTTCGACCGCGCCCTGAAATCCGCCGCCCTTGCCGGGATAGGCCGACCAGTCGAGCGCGGTCCTCATCTCATCGGCGCGGTAATCGGGGCCGTAGCGGAAATTCGTGCGATCGTCGAATTTCGGCGCGCGCACGATCTTGCCGGGATTGAACAAATGTTGCGGGTCGAAGCGGTCCTTGACCTCCTCGAAGGCGTGCACCAGCTCGGCGCCGAACATCTTCTCGTGGAATTCCGAGCGCACGATGCCGTCGCCGTGCTCGCCGGAATGCGAGCCTTTGTAGTCGCGCACCATGGCGAAGGCTTCCTCGGCGATGGCGCGCATCGCCTGCACGTCCTTGTCGAGCCGCAGGTTGAGCACCGGCCGCACATGCAGGCAGCCGACCGCGGCATGCGCGTACCAGGTGCCGCGCGTGCCATTCTTCTCGAAAATCTCGGTCAGCCGCGCGGTGTAGTCCGGCAGATGTTCGAGCGGCACCGCGCAGTCTTCGACGAAGGAGACCGGTTTGCCCGCCTCCTTCATCGACATCATGATATTGAGCCCCGCGGTGCGGACTTCGGTGATGCCGGCCTGCAATTTCGGATCGAGCACCTCGACCACGCCGCCCCATTTGGCGCCGCTCCTGTCCCAAGAAATGCCGAGATCGCCAAGAAGCGCGCCGAGACGTTTCAGCCGGCGCACATTCTCGTCGTCGTCTTCGGCAAATTCGACGAACAGGATGGCTTCGGGATCGCCGCGCAGGAACGCATCGACGGTCGGCTTATACATCGCGATGTCGCGGGCCAAGCCGAGCATGGTGCGGTCGATCAGCTCGACAGCAATGGGCCCGAGCTTGACGATGTGCTGCGCGGCCAGCATCGCTTCGTGAAAGCTGCCGAAATGACAGGCGCCGACGGCGCGGCGGCCGAGCAGCGGCGCAAGCTTGAGTTCGATCTTGGTCGAAAACGCGAGCGTGCCTTCGGAGCCGACCAGAAGATGCGCCAGATTGATGTCGTTGCGGCCGGGCACCAGCGCATCGAGATTGTAGCCGCCGACGCGGCGCTGCACTTTCGGAAATCGCCGCTCGATCTCGGCCGCTTCGCGCGCGGCGATGGCGAAGAGGTCGCGGACCAGCGGCTGCGGCACATTCACGCCGGCATCGCCGATCCGGCCGAAATGCGCGTGCGTGCCGTCGGCGAGAACGGCGTCGATTGAAAGCACGTTCTCGCGCGTATTGCCGTAGCGCAGCGAGCGCGCGCCGCACGAATTGTTGCCGACCATGCCGCCGATGGTGGCGCGCGACGCCGTCGAGATGTCGACCGGAAACCACAGGCCGGAGGCTTTCAGCTTGCGATTAAGCTCGTCGAGCACGATGCCCGGCTCGACCGTGCAGCGCCGGCCGGCGGCATCGATCCCGACGATGCCATTGAGATGCTGCGAGCAGTCGACGATAAGGGACTCGTTGACGGTCTGGCCGGCCTGCGAGGTGCCGCCGCCGCGCGCCGTCACCGGCACGCCTTCGGCGCGGCAAATCGCCATCGCCCGATCGGCCTCTTCAATCGTGCGCGGCGTCACTACGCCGAGCGGCATGATCTGATAATGCGAGGCGTCGGTGGAATAGCGCCCACGCGTAAAAGCATCGAAGCGCACGCCGCCCACCTTTTCCGCCATCAGACGGCGCTCAAGCCCCGGCAATAAGCGCGCTGGCACGGTCTTCTCCACGTCCAAAAGCGGCGCGATAACAATGTGGTACAGTTTACAGCAATTAGACTTGACCCGAATGTCGCATTCGCTATTCAACGCCACAAGCCGCGTGCGCTCACGGACCTGCGCCGCCGGGGCGTATTAATCCGTCCGATGGAGTGTCGAAAATGCCGCAGAACACCTCGCGCGCCGCCGGGCGTCACTTCCTGCAAATCCCGGGGCCGACGCCGCTGCCCGACCGCGTGCTCCGCGCGATGGATACTCCGATCATCGACCATCGCGGCCCGGAATTCGCCAAGCTCGCCAAGCGCTGCCTCGACGGCATCAAGACCATTTTCAAGACCAGCAATCCGGTGATCATCTATACCGCGACCGGCACCGGCGCGTGGGAAGCGGCGCTGGTGAACACACTGTCGCCCGGCGACCGCTTGCTGATGGTCGAGACCGGCCAGTTCGCGACGCAATGGAAAACCATGGCGCAGAAGCTGGGCTTAAAGCCCGAGTTCATTCCCGGCGATTGGCGCACCGGCGCCGATGCCGCGGCGATCGAGGAGCACCTGCGCAAGGACAAAGCGCACGAAATCAAAGCTGTCTGCGTGCTGCACAATGAGACTGCGACCGGCTGCCTGTCGCCGGTCGAGCCGATCCGCAAAGCGATCAACGCCGCCGGCCATCCGGCTTTGTTGATGGTCGACACCATCTCCTCGCTCGCTTCGACCGATTACCGGCACGACGAATGGGGCGTCGACGTCACCGTCGGCGGCGCGCAGAAAGGGCTGATGCTGCCGCCGGGCATGTCGTTCAATGCTGTGAGCGACAAGGCGCTCAACGCGGCGAAGAGCTCGAAAATGACGAAGTCGTTCTGGGCCTGGGACGACATGCTGACCATGAACAAAATCGGCTTCTTTCCCTACACGCCGGCGACGCAGATGCTGCAAGGCCTCGCCGTCTCGATCGAGATGCTGCATGAAGAAGGCCTCGACAACGTCTTCGCGCGCCACGCGCGGCTGGCCGAAGCGACGCGGCGCGCGGTGCGCGCCTGGGGCCTCGAAATCCTCTGCCGCGAGCCGAAATATTATTCGCCAACCATCACTGCGGTGCTGTTGCCGGACGGCCATGACGCGGATGCCTTCCGGGCGCGGGCGCTCGATACGTTCAACATTTCCTACGGCGCGAGTTTCGGCCCCTACGCCAAGAAATATTTTCGCATCGGGCACCTCGGCGACGTCAACGACGGCTGGATGATGGGCGTGTTGGCAATGACCGAAATGGCGCTGTCGCTCGCCGGCATTCCGCACAAGAAAGGCGGCGTGCAGGCGGCGATGGATTACATCGTCTCCGCGCAATCGGCCGCCGCGCGCGTAGCAGCGGAGTAAGTCGTCCTCGTCATTCCGGATTGCCGCGAAGCGGCAAGTCCGGAATCCATAATCGCTATTCTTCCAGAGCCGCACGCGGCGCCAGTTCTGCCTGTCCTGTGATTATGGATTCCGGGCTCGCGCTTCGCGCGCCCCGGCATGACGGGCTACGACAGCGGCACGGCCGCAACGTGATCCTTGAACGCCTGCCGCGATGAGATCGCCGCGTACCAGCGCTCGAAATTCGGCAGTGGCGGCCGGTCGGGCACCAGCTGGCGATAGCGATAGGCGATGATGCCCACCGGAATATCGCCGTAGGAGAAACCGTCCCCGGCCAGGTATTTGGTGTTCTCCAGCTGCTTATCGAGAATGGCCATTGCCGCCGTCGTGTTTTTCTTCGACTCCTCGATCGCCGCGTGATCGCGCTTTTCCGGCGGCGTGCGGATCAGTCCCCAGAAGCAACCGAAGATCGCCGGTCCCGCGACCGCAAGCTGCCAATCCATCCACTTGCTGGCCAAGGCCCGCATGCGCAGGTCCGCCGGTTCGAGAATGGTCGACTTATGCTTGGCCGCGAGATAGCGCACGATGGTGTTCGACTCCCACAACAGGAAGCCATCCTCCTCTTCCAGAGTTGGCACCAGCCCATTCGGATTCATCGCCAGATAGGCGGCCTCGCGGTTCTTGCCGAACGGCCCGCCAATATCGATACGCTCGTGCGGCAGACCGATCTCGCCGACGGCCCACATCGCTTTCTGCACATTCGACGAGGTTTTCCGTCCCCAAATTTTGATCATTTTTCGCTTCCCGCTGTCATTTCAGATTGTCATGCCCCGCGACGGCGGGACATCCAGTAAACGCCGCCGCTGCGGCAGAACGCAATGCCGGTGCTCATTGGATCGTCCGCCGCAGCTGGTTATCGGGCCGGCCGGAAGCCGGGCCCTTTGGCGGACGACGACGGAGCACTCAATCGATCCGGCGCGCTTCCTCGGGCAGCATGATCGGGATGCCGTCGCGGATCGGATAAGCGAGCTTGGCCGCGCGCGAGATCAGCTCCTGCTTTTCCGCGTCGTATTCGAGCGGGCATTTGGTCAACGGACAGACCAGGATTTCAAGGAGCTTCGGATCGACGCCGTCGGCGGCAGGCGTGGACATGAAAAAACTCCGGTTTAAGCCCCCTTGAACGAGGGAGGATATATTACTGCAACGATGTTTCGCCCGGCGTCTTGCTCTTGGCAAGTTCGATCTCGGTGACGGCGACCAAAATCTCGGCGCGGGTTTTCAGATCCGGCGCTTCCAGCATGGCTTGCTTCTCGGCGGTGTCGTAGGGCGACATCATCGCCAGCGCATTCACCAAAGCCTCGTTGGGGGCGCTCTCGATGCCGTCCCAATCCGCCTTAAGCTTGTTGGCCTTGAGGAACGCCGTCAGCGCCCGCAACAGCGCCTTGCGGTCGACCTCGTCCTCGCCCTTACGCGCGGTGAAGTCGTCGATGAAAGGCTGATAGGTGACCCGGCACTGCCGATAGGGCGTGCCGACCGGCAGTTCGTCCTCGACGCGAAAGCGCGCCACGCCGGTGAGCTGGATGAGATAGCGGCCGTCGCCGCTCTCGGCAAATTGCGTCATGCGGCCGACGCAGCCGACGCGGAATAAACGCGGCTTGCTTTGGTCCGGACCCGGATGGGCCGGGTCGGGCTGGATCATGCCGACGAGGCGGTGCGTGGAGCGCAGCACGTCGTCGATCATCGCCAGATAGCGCGGCTCGAAAATATTGAGCGGCATCTGCCCGCGCGGCAGCAACAACGCACCCGGCAGCGGGAACACCACAATCACGTCGGGCAGATCGCCCGGTCCCTTGTAGACTGCGTTCATCGGCATGTCGCACTCCACTAGCGACGGCACCGAAAGTTAAATGAGTTTCTGTTTGAGCATGATCTTATCCAAAAACGGTCACCGCTTCTCGGGACCATGCTCATGAAAACAAAATCGACGATAATCGCTTACGGCCTTCGATCGTAGCTTCGTCGGTCGGACCCCATGCATCGAAGAACTGAACCAGCTGCTTGCGCGCAGCGTCATCGTTCCATTTGCGGTCGCGCTTGACGATGGCGATCAAATGCTCGAGCGCGTCCTGCCGCCGGCCCTTGCCGTTGAGCGCCAATGCGAGATCGAAGCGGGCCTGATGGTCGAGCGGATTGGCGGCAACTTTCTGTTCGAGATCGGCGAGCGGGCCGAGCGTCTTGGCTTGCTCGGCGAGTTCGAGCGCGGCCCGCGCCGCGGCCACGGCGGCGTCGTTGCGTTTGGCTTCCGGCACCATGGCGAGCGTTTGCCGCGCCTGATCGAGCGCGGCGGTCGCAACGTAAGAACGCGCCAGGCCGGCAAGCGCCGGCACGTTGGTGCTGTCCTCGGCCAGAAGCTGCGCATAGATCTCGGCCGCGCCGGCGGCATCGCCGTCGGCGAGCGCGGTCTCGGCCGCTTTCAGCAGATCCTTGGCCTCGCCGCCAATGCGGTCCTTGGTGAGCCGTTCGAGGAAAGCCGTGACCTGGCTCTCCGGCAGTGCTCCCATAAAGCCGTCCGCCGGCTGGCCGTTAACGAAGGCGATGACGGCGGGGATCGATTGGATGCCCATCTGGCCGGGGATCGCCGGGTGCTCGTCGATGTTCATCTTGACGAGCTTGACCTTGCCCTTGGCGGCCTTCACCGCTTTTTCCAATATCGGGGTCAATTGCTTGCACGGGCCGCACCACGGCGCCCAGAAATCGACCAGCACCGGCTGGCGCTTGGATTCCTCGATGACGTCCTTGACGAAAGTTTGCGTCGTCGTGTCCTTGATCGACGCGTCCGCGGTTGCGGTTCCAGCTTGCTGCAGCATTGACATCGACTTGCCCAATCGCCTTTCGCTTTGCCCCGGCGGGGCGAAATACGGCCTATTCGCCTGATTAAATGGGAAGAAAGCTGCCAAATGCAATCAGGGTCGTTCATACACCGCAAGCGGAGACCGGCTCGATCCGAGGCACGTGCCCGGTGGATTTCAGGAATTGCAGCAGCCCGTCGCGGGAAATCGTTGTCGTCCCGGTATTTGCGAGGGGGTGAAAATTGAGCACCGGCTGCGCCATCATGGCGGCATCGAGCACGATCGTCACCCGGCAGGCGGTGTCGTTGATCGCGGCGAACGGGGTCACCGAGCCGGGCTCGACGCCAAGGAGTTCGCGCAGCAGCTCGGCGGTGCCGAACGAGAACCGCCCGGATGCGCCCAGCAGCCGGTGCAGCGACTTAAGCTCAATGGCCGCATCCTCGCTCGCGACGACCAGGTAGGGTGCGCCTTTTTTGTCGCGCAAGAACAGGTTCTTGGTATGGCCGCCGGGAACCGAACCGCGCCGCTCGCGCGCTTCCCCCACGGTGAACACCGCCGGATGAGTGACGGTCTTGTGCGCGATACCGAGCCTATCCAGATAGGCGAATAGCTCGTCAGGCGAGGCGGGCATTGGCGCCTTTTAGGCCTCGGCCGGCACGGTTGCAAAGCGGTAAGCTCTTTGGCATAGCTTGGCCGCGGCCCGGCGCCGGTGCGCAGGACCGCCTTACCCTTCTCGGATGCGGGTGTAGCTCAGGGGTAGAGCACAACCTTGCCAAGGTTGGGGTCGAGGGTTCGAATCCCTTCGCCCGCTCCAACGTCTCCCAGGCATGATTCGGCGCGCGGGCTTTAGCGACCGTGGAAAACAGTTTGCCATCGGCACGCCAGCGCGCGATCGCCCTTTCGCTGCTCTGGCTCTCCGGCGCGTGTTTGCGCCTCACCGTACTGGCGGTGCCGCCAGTCGTGCCGCTCCTGCACGCCGACTTGCATCTGTCGGAGACGGCCATCGGCTGGCTGGCGAGCCTGCCGCCGCTGCTGTTTGCGATCGCGGCGGTGCCGGGCGCGGTATTGATCGCCCGCTTTGGCGTCGTGCCGGCGCTGGTCGTGGGTCTCCTCCTCAATGCCGCCGGCTCGGCAGCGCGCGCGGCGTTTGCCGAGCCCGGCTTCCTCTATGCGTCGACGGTCGTGATGGCGGCCGGCGTCTCGATCATGCAGCCGTCGCTGCCGCCCTTGGTGCGGACCTGGTTTCCGCAGCGCATCGGCTTCGCCACCGCGGTCTATACGAGCGGCCTCCTGATCGGCGAAATCCTGGCCGCCGCGCTGACCATCCCGCTGGTGCTGCCGCTCGTCCACGATAGCTGGCGGTTGAACTTTGTCGTTTGGTCGATTCCGGTTCTGGCCACCGCGCTGCTCGTTGCGGTCTATGCGCCGCGCCTTGGCGGCGCCAAGAATGGCGCAAAGCGCATTGCGCCCTCCGCCAATCGCCGCTGGTGGCCGGATTGGCGGCGGCCGCTGATCTGGAAACTCGGCCTCATCCTTGGCAGCGTCAACGCCACCTATTTTGTGACCAATGCCTTCCTGCCCGATTACATGACGGCCGACGGGCGCCCCGATCTCATCGGCAGCGCACTCACCGCCATCAATCTCGGGCAATTGCCCGCAGTGTTCTTGATGCTGGGCATTGCCGGCCGGTTGGTGACGCGGCCGTGGGCCTATGCCGCGACCGGATCGCTGGCGCTGGTCTGCCTCGCCGGCATGCTGACGATGCACGGGGTTTGGATCGTATTCTGGGTCGCCATACTAGGCTTCACCGGCGCGGTGACGCTGATTCTCGCCTTGGCGCTGCCATCGGTGCTCAGCGCGCCCGACGATGTGCATCGCACCTCGGCGGGCATGTTCACCATCAGTTACAGCCTCGCCATGTCGCTTTCGGTGGTCGGCGGCTGGTTGTGGGATTTCACCCATTCGCCGATCGCAGGCTTCGCTCCGGTGGCGGTGTGTGCGCTTCTGGTGATCGCGCTGGCATCGACGGTCAAGCACGCGGATTACGCGCCGGCAAATCCCGGCTAGCTTTTTTGAGCATGATCTTTGCCGACCTTGCTTCGCCCGCCGAAGCGGGCTTCGCGAAGGCAGGAAACCGGGGTCCACTTTTCGGGATCATGCTCTAATACCCAATCGCCACCGCGCCATGCGAGCGGGGATCGGCGGCGCCGATAAAGCCTTCAGGCGCAATCAAGATCGATTCGGCCGACGTGAACGGCCGTTGCGGCACGATCTTGTCGCCGCGGGCTTGCAGCGCGGCGACGATATCGGGCGGCACCGCGGGCTCGGCGAAGACCTGATCCGGCACCCATTGATTGTGCACGCGCGGCGCCGCGACGGCGTCCGCGATCGTCATGCCCCGATCGATCACATTGACGATCACTTGCAGGACTGTGGTGGTGATGCGGCTGCCGCCCGGCGAACCGGTGATGATGAATGGCTTGCCGTCCTTCAAGACGACGGTCGGCGTCATCGACGACACCGGCCGCTTGCCGGGTCCCGGCTCGTTGGCTTCGAAGCCGATGAGGCCGTAGGCGTTCGGCGCCTCAGGCTTGGCGGCGAAATCGTCAAGCTCGTTGTTAAGAAGGACGCCGGTGCCGTCCGCGACCAGTCCCACGCCATAGCTGAAATTGAGCGTGTAAGTGTTGGAGACGGCATTGCCGAAACGGTCGACGATCGAAAAATGCGTCGTATTGTGGCCTTCGGGATCGTTGCTGCCGCCGGCGCGGATGGCGCTCGCCGGGGTCGCATGTTCGGGATCGATGCCGGCGCGGAGCGCGGCCGCATAGCTCTTGGAGATGAGTTTTGTTACCGGGACCTTTATCGTCTCGGGATCGCCGAGGAACAGCGCGCGGTCGGCATAGGCGCGCTTCATCGCCTCGATCGTCAGAAAAAGCGTCTGCGTCTCGTCGTCGTGCGCGAGATCGTAGCCTTCCAGGATATTAAGCATCTCAAGAAGTTCGACGCCGCCCGAGGACGGCGGCGGCATCGAGACGATGTCGTAGCCGCGATAGCTGCCGCGCACCGGTGCGCGCTCTATGGCGCGGTAATCTTTGAGATCGTCGACGGTCATGACCCCGCCCGCCGCCTGCACGGCCGCGGCGATTTTCCACGCGATCGGCCCCTGGTAGAACGCATCCG